>BNJT01000077.1_pt1 | contig 125927 bp, 191 predicted proteins | sample 8540491 | NCBI WGS metagenome assembly BNJT01 (sample SAMD00202455, study PRJDB9452) | human saliva metagenome | host: Homo sapiens | reverse complement strand
GTTCGGAAAAGATGCTCCGCTAAAATCGTTCCTTTTGTTCTCCCAACGGCGCTTGGATTTTTGCCGCTAAATTCAATGCCGGCTCGGCGCAGATAAGTCGTAGATCGAGATTAGCGCCATAATTGGTTGGGTCTTGTACTGAGAAGCTCAAGCCAAACGGTTTATTTTTGGCGAGCAAGACAACCTTTGATTTGATAGCGGTTATTACTCATGAACCACAACATCTAGTTGGCACAAGGCATCATTTTTATCTACCACTAAGCGCTACTAAACACCTGAACAGGATAAGCACTCAGGACATCCACTTTAGCAAATTCGCCAATCGGTTGGTCAGCATTGAGATTCACATAAAAGCAGTTGTGATCCAGCATTTATTGCAGCAGGCGGAGCATTAAAGCACACTGGTTAAATCGTTCCAATCCAACCTGAAGCCTTGTCATGGCTAGCAAAACACGGCGGTATCTAGAATCAAATTGCCTTCAATTTTCCAACGCCTTGTGAATTCGTAAATCAATTGCGAAAGTTGACCGCTTGTCAACTCGGGATCTCTCGCCAAATTTAGCAATCAAATCGCCTTTTAAAACGTTATTCTACTTTTTCCATTCGTCAGTAGCGCTGTTTTGAAAGCGAAAAATCTTCAGGAAGCGCAGAGCAGCAGCGCCGTAAACACTTTGTGTGCTGGCTAAAGGTAGCGATAAAAGGATCGCTTTGATATTGGGGTAGCTGAATCGTTGGTGTCTAAATTTTTCGCAATAAAGCTGGCAGAAGTGCTCTTTAGGTAAGGCTTGGATTAAACTCTTCAGGTTGGTTGTGCGTTTGAAAAGAAGTAAATAGTGCACTAATGAGTGCCAATGAGATAACGGATTTTTAGGGAACATAATCAGGGAAGATATTGCGTTATTTTTAATAAAAATGAATAATAGCGGTTTCACTTTTTATTCGTAAATTATAAATTTGTAAACCGCTCATTTTTGTAGAGGTTTTTTGTCTTAAGAGGATTCATATGAAACAAATTCCTATGACTGTTCGTGGTGCAGAGAAAACTGCGTGAAGAGTTAGAATTTTTAAAAATGTCAGACGTCCAGAAATTATCAATGCGATTGCTGAAGCGCGCGAGCATGGCGACTTAAAAGAAAAATGCTGAATATCATGCTGCGCGTGAGCTAACAAAGGTTTCTTGAGGGCCGTATTCCAGAAATGAAGGCAAATCGAGCTATCTACAAAATTATTGATGTGACGAAAATGAACAATACGGGCAAAAGTTATCTTTCGGGTGCAACGGTATTACTATTGAATGTCGGAGTTAGACGAAGAAGTGAGCTACCGCATTGTAGGCGATGATGAAGCAAAACATTAAAGAAGGCCTGATTTCCGTGAACTCACCAATTGCATGGTTTAGTCGGCAAAAGAAGTTGATGATTCGGTTATCATTGAACCCCAGGCGGCAAGGTTGAATTCTGACATCATTGATGTACAATATATTTAATGAAATAACTCCTTTAGAAAAATGGTGCTAAGTCACATTTAGAAAGTAGTTTACGAGCCAAAAGATAGAGAAAAAGCCATTAAAATGACGAAAATAACTGAGATTTTTCGTTGTTTTAATGGCTTATTCTATGTTTAAATGGGCTTTAAAGGCGGTTTATAATTATGGCTTATCAATTATTAAATGCCAGCCAATTATCTGTTTTATTTTCCTACATAATATAGTCCAAATTGAGAATTTTCGCAAAATATAAAGAAAAACAGACCGCTTGTATCACCATTATTGGGCTATAGCTTGGCGAATTTGTCTCTGCATTTTGAAATGGCCAGGAACGGTTTTTAATGTTTAATGCTTGATCTAAAAATAGGTTAAATGGATAACCAGGCAAATTGGTGCGCTTGATGATTTCGCCTTTTTCATCAAGGAAGACTTTAATATTTTTTTATAGTCTTCTAACCCTTTATACCATTCAATAAAATCCGCTGTGGTCGCCTTTGTTTTTGAGTAGGCGAAACAATTGTGATGACTTCAAAAATTTCGATCTTGCTAGACTTAAATCTTCAATTTCGGCTAATCCTGCTAAATCGAGTTGGGCACCAAGAAGCCCACATTTTGATATAAAGTGGTTTTGCCTTGATATTGTTCTAATGTAACCGGCTGGTTGTTTAAATCTTTTAAGGAAATGCCTGCTAAGTCAGTTTCAGCAAAGCTATTGAGGCTAAATGCCATCAATATCATTGAGAGAAATTTTTCATTTTTGTCCTTTTTCGTTTAGGAAATATACGTCAAGTTAAAAAGATTATTGATGGATGGTTTTTATTAAATCACCCATAACCTGCGTTTTCCATTTCAGATAGTGGAATAAACTTAATCGAAGCGCTGTTAATGCAATAACGCAGCCCTCCTTTGTCTTTTTTGACCATCATCAAAAACGTGTCCTAAATGTGCGTTTACCACTGCGAGCTAAGTACTTCAGTGCGTTTGCATATTAAAAGCTGTTATCGGTTTGATAATGCACGACATCTTTGGCTATCGGTTTGGTAAAACTTGGCCCAACCACAGCCAGATTCAAACTTATCATTTGAAGAGAATACCGGCTCTCCTGTGGTGATATCGACATAAATACCCGGTTTGAAGTTATCCCAATATTCGTTACTAAATGAACGTTCTGTGTGTTTACGTTGCGTGACAGAATATTGTAATGGTGTGAGCTTTAGCTTTTAGCGTTTCATCACTTGGTTTTGGATAATCCTTTTCGTTAATTATCTGGTTCATCTGCTTGGTGAATGTCGATGTGGCAATAGCCATTCGGATTTTTCTTCAAATAATCTTGGTGATATTCTTCCGCCATCACATACTTTTTTAAGCGGCTGTACTTCAACTTGGATTTTGCTTTTTATATTTGCTTTGAAGCTGATTTAAGGCTTGCTCAATCACAGATTTATCTGCACATATCCTGATAATAAATTCCCGTGCGATATTGCCGCCCACGGTCGTTACCTTGTTGGTTAAGGCTGGTTGGATCAATCACTTTAAAATAATATTGCAATAATTTATCGAGTGAAATCTGCTGGCATCATAGGTTACTTTCACAGTTTCAGCATGATCAGTTTTCCCTACTAGCGGATAACTCGTTTTATCGGTATGACCGTTTGCATAACCTGAAACCGCGTCTTTTACACCATAAATGCGTTCCATATAGGCTTCTATACCCCAAAAACAGCCACCCGCAAGATAAATTTTCATGGATATCTTGCGCTTTATTTGCCATAGTTTTGTTCTCCATTGATTGTGGTGCTATGTTGGTTTCGAGTCGCCATTACAGACGAATGGGCAAATAGCGCCGAGAGAAGAATAAATAGTGCAGGAAATGTTTCCATACGCTTTCCTTTATCGTTGAATTAACTAGATATAGCATTAGACGGTGAAGGCGGTGAATCTGACAACAATTTTTGCAAAATTTTTAAAAATTTTGACCGCTTGTTGACAGCTTAGGGAAGGCAACGTCTATTTTTCTTCGGTTTTCAAGTTGTTTAAAATGTACGCATCATTTTGGCTTAATTGATGGCAAACTCGTTGAAATTGACGGCAGTGAGCAAATCAGTAAATGCACTCGTAAACCGAGCAGTTCATTTAATGCTAATTCGCGTTCGTGTGCATCAGAAATCAGGCGGGTAGCTTGGCGACAACGCATAATGTCTCCTTAAAGTTTTTGGGATAAACAATGTTGCAATTGCAATCTTGCTCGATAGAGCAGGGTCATAAAGATTTGCAGTGCTTAGTTTGCGTTTGCTGGCAAAATTTCTTCTGAATTAAGCTCAAGAAATTCGCGCATCATAAAAATTTTTGCCTGTTTGGCGGGTAAGCAGTGAAGGCAAGTTTCGAAAAATTAACCAAAATTCTTTGGTATAAATTTGCGTTTCTCCATCAGGTAGGCGAGTTGGCATATAAGCCGAATTCCAATGATCATGCTCGTCAAAAACGTATTAGCTGAAGTCTCATCCTCATTCGCTAATTCGCTTAAACACCCAGCGCTGCTTTGTTCTTAAATAATCAATAATTTTGTTTTAAGAATTGCAAACACCCATGTTTTTAAATGCAGCTTCATGTTTGAACGAGTCTAAATGGCTAAAAGCACTAAGAAAAAGCCTCTTGAACCACATCTTCAGCAAGCTCAGTATTATGGAGTTGTAATTGCGCAAATTTCAGCATTTGATGGCGAATTTGAGTCAGTGCGTGCTCTGAAATTGCAGTGTTCATATTAAGTCCGTTAAATTTTTAGAAAAATAAGCAAATTTTTCTTCTTATTTTATGAAAGAAGCGATTCTTTTTCTATATTATTACCATTAAATCAGAGTTTGTCCTTAAATATTGAAAATGTTTTTACCATTCCAACACTGAAGTGCGGTAGAATTTTTGGCAAGGTTTGTGAATGTTATCAATTCACTTTTAATGCTATATATTTTTAAACATAATGGGTTTTGCTAGAAATCGATAGTCTGTTAACAGAAAAAATCCCTCATTCTGGTTATTTTTCAAAAATAGTTAAATTTCTGTTTATCTTTATATATTATTTGTATATAATGAATGCGATTCTAAATAATAAATTGGTGTTATTATAAACACACTATTGGCTAGCGCATTCCCACACTCCTTTTTGCGCTAGCCATTTTTTATATTGCTTTTTTATCTCTCACTTTTTCCTAGAAATAACGAATATTTTTTGATAGAATGCAAAAATTATATTTTAACTTATATAGCGATTGTGCTTTATAGCTAAAGGTGAAAAATGAAATGATGTGATTTATAAGTTTTTGCTTGCTGTGTATCCCTCATTGTAGGATTAGCAGGGATGTTGTTCAGCGGCTTAGGGATTTATTTTCAGTGGCCTATTCAAGGTCTCTTTCAGTGGCATTTAGGTTCTGCCTTCCTCTTGATTTTGGGCGTGGCTTTACACTTTTTCAATCGTAAAAATAAAGCGGTCAAAATTGTAGCAACAATTACAGATTTGGTCACACATAACCGCTATCCTACTTATTGCAATTTGGATCGTTTTGATCATGACGTTTGAAGCATTTTTCAATTCTACAAATTGCGGAGCAACTTCAGCTCACCCTTCGATTTTATTCTACTGAATTAGCTAACGGAAAAATAAACTTCAGTGATGTTAACTCGCACTTTGCGAGAAAAATTTCCTCATAATGATGAAAAATTTTTCGCAGCAGTGACTATTGCATTGAAGTTGCTTTCAACCCTAAGCTATAAATAGAAAATCAGGCAACTTGTAAAAACAGGTTGCCCGTATTGTTTTGATGTAAGAAAACTTTTTCCTTATTTTCTGGCTTCAAGATGTTGCTCAATCAGTTGCATAAAAAGCTTGTCCAAAAACGTTTCTAATTTACGTTCGCCAACACCGTTATATATCTAACATTTCAGCCCGAGTGGTTGGGGTAAATTGAGCCATTTTTCTTCTAAGGTTGCATCGTTAAACACTCACATAAGGTGGAATGTTTTCTTTATCTGCAATTTGTTTACGCAAGAAACGCAGTCGAGCAAATAAATCTTTATCATAGCGAATACTGGCTTGTTTGACTAAATGCAGTAGCAGAAAAGGTTAATCGAGGCATTGCCAGTTCTAAAGCGACTTCGCCTCGTAATACAGGGCGGGCTTCTTCTGTTAATTGTAGTGCCGAATGATGGGCAATGTTTTGACGAACTAGCCCCAAATGAATAAGTTGGCGAATGACGCTAATCCAATATTCTCGACTTTGTTCTTTACCAATGCCGTAAACCGATAAGCTGTCATGTTGATGCTGGCGAATTGAAACATTATTCATTCCACGTAGCACTGCAACAACATGATGAATTCCAAAAGTTTGCCCGTACGATAAAATGACGGACATCACTTTTTTGCGCATCTACATAAGCCATCGTATGTTTTTTGCGGATCAAGACAAAATATCGCAATTTTTGCATGGCGCTTGGCGATTCACCAAAAATAGTTAAAGTAGCACTAAGCGACGACATGTTTGTGATTCAGCAAATGCGCCAATAGCTTGTAATTTATGCTGTTTAATATCGTTGTTCACTTTCTGGCTCTTCAAAGCTAAATTTTTTGCTAGCCATGCATAATCTGCTGGGATCATAGAACATAACGGCTTCAGAAGGGAGATCATCTCGCCCTGCACGGCCGGTTTCTTGCAGTAGTAGATTCAATGCTACGCGGTAAATCAAAGTGAACGACAAAACGTACATTAGATTTTGTTAATCCCTCATTCCAAAAGCGATGGTCGCCACCACCACTTGTACGTTATCACGTTGAAAAGCATTTTTGTACGGTTTCACGCTGTTGTACGCTCATTCCGGCATGGTATCCCATTACAGAAATATGACGAGCACTTAATTTTTCTGTGATTTCTTCAACTTTTTCCGACTATTGCAATAAACGATGCCACTTTTACCTTTTTGTGCGTTAATAAATTTTTGCCAACTGTTCCATGGGTTTAAATTTTTCTTGCACGGTATAACGAATATTTGGGCGGTCAAAACTGCCTAAATAAGTATGAGGATCGTTAAGGCGAAGATGGTGCGAAAATATCCGCACGTGTAGTTGGATCAGCCGTCGCTGTTAGTGCCATCAGCGGAATATTTGGGAAAAAGTTTTGCGTAAATTACCTAATAAAAGTATATTCAGGGGCGGAAATCATGCCCCCATTGTGAAACACAGTGAGCTTCATCAACAGCAATAAAGCTGACTTTACAATAGAAACTAAACGAAAAAAACCCTGCGTCATGACCTTTTCTGGAGATAAATAGAGTAGTTTTAGCTGACCAGAAAGCGCTTTTTGTTCAACGGCTTGTTGTTCTTCTTGCGTTTGCGTAGAGTTTAAATAGGCAGCTTCAATACCATTGGTAAGCAACTGATCAACTTGGTCTTTCATCAAGGAAACAGAGGGAAATGACCAAGGTTATCCCTCTGAGCATAGAGCAGGGACTTGGTAGCAAGTGATTTTCCTCCACCAGTTGTCATATCGACGAGAGCAATCCCGACCAGCAAGAACGGCATCAATGACTTCTTGTTGACCTTGGCAGGTGCTGATAACCGAATACATTTTGTAGTACGGTTTGTGGCGTGGAGGATGTTTGCATTTAATTAAAATAGGTAGGTTATTCTGTTTGAAATTCAGCTAGTATTGAGTCATGATGAGTTTATTAAAAACTGTGCTGAACTCTTGCTTATTTCAACAAGCTATTAAGAAAAAGCTGATATGTGAATAAGTAATGCAACCGCTTTTCTCTTAATATTGACTGATTATGAGAATTTAACTTCTTCTCCGTGTCTTACGAAGGCTTCTTCTAAATGCGTCCAGAATGAGCGCCCTTCAGCGGTTTTTCCACTCATTATCGATATATTTAAAATGGAAGCCACCGAGTTTACTTGCTAGCCAAAGCTCTAGCATTGCTTCTTGTATTGTATGATGATTTGCGAGTGATCATCAAAAAGTTAAAGCACATACTGAGCCTTGAATTTCTGTATCTACTGATAATCCTTCATCATCAATTTTTCTTCAATTTCTTGCCAAGTTTGTTCAACTAATTGATGGAATTGTGCTACGTTCATGTGAGGTTCCTTTATTTAAAAATCAGATTTTTCCCAAATATTTTTATACAATTGGCTTAGTGGGCGTTTTATTTCTCTTATTATTTTTTGATAATAGGCTGCGCTTTTTAGCTTTAGCTTATGAGCACCATTGTCCGCCCTCTCTATTCATCATACCTAATGTATAATTTTGTGGATTGAGTAGGCAGTCCTGAATACAAATAGCGGGTTGCATTTGCCAAACCTGATAATCAGGCAGTGTTAATAGCGTTTTTAAAATAATAAGTTATCAATTTCAATATCAGTAATTGATTTAATATGTTTAACAAGAAAAATCAACCTAGTCACAATATAACCGCCGGTTCCAGGATTTACTGCGGTAAGTTGATAAAAATTTTTCTTCCCTAAATAAGTCTGGCTTGGAAATAGTTTGGTCAGAATAGTTTCAAAGTTTCTCTCAATTTTTAACAATATCAACCGTATTATTGACATAATCCAAGTTTAGGAATTGACACGCATTTTCGCCTAGATAGAACATCATCTTCAAAAATACAAATGTAGTTTAAGTTTTGTGATTTAGCTAAGTGGAATAGAGCAATATGACTTAATGCACAAGCAATTTCTCCTCTAGTTAATGGACTTTGTGAAATATCAATGCCTAGCGATTTTGCTGTTTCTTCCATGTTATCTGGCGTAATTGCATCAAAAATGAAAAAGAAATACCTTGTTTTGCAAATTCTTGTTCAATATGGGCTCTACGTGAATGTGTCGTTAGTTAAGCTGATAACATAATTATGTTTGAGGAAGTGTCATCTGTTTACCTTTTGCAAAAATCTAAAACTCTACCGCTTGTTAGTCAATTTTTGGGGAGGTCGGTCATTGCCCAGCGGGTTTTACGCTTACGCTTAAATCAGTATGTTCTCCATGTTTTAAGCGTAGGAAACCCTAGTATAGGCAATCATTGCGCCATTGTCAGTACAAAACTGTGGGCGCGGGTAGAAAACTTCCCCTTTGAGATTTTTCATCATTTCGGCTAAATCTGCACGGAGTTGTTTGTTTGCACTTACGCCACCAGCCATGACTAAAACGTTTATAGCCCGTTTGTTGTAAGGCTCGTTTACATTTAATGATAATGGTATCTACCACTGCTTGTTGAGAAGGCATGGGCAATATCACAACGAGTTTGCTCATCAAGTTTTGCCTTCGGCATTTAAATTTGCATTGATAGTATTTTGCTGCAAAAGTTTTTAAACCAGAGAAGCTAAAAATCAAGTCCTGGTCTGTCAGTCATTGGGCGTGGAAATATAAAGCGATTTGGCGTACCTTGTTCAGCAAGTTTTGAAACCGCAACACCAGCAGGGTAGTCTAATCCCAGAAGCTTTCCTGTTTTATCAAAAGCCTCACCTGCCGCATCATCAATAGACTCTCCAAGTAATTCATGTTGCCCTACACCATCAACTTTGACTAATTGAGTATGACCGCCTGAGGATAAGTAATGCCACGAATGGAAATGGCGGTGGATTATCTTCTAGCATTGGTGCTAGTAAGTGCCCTTCCATGTGATGAACCCCTAGCGCTGGTACTCGCCAAGCATAAGCAAGTGAACGAGCAATAGTGGCACCAACTAATAATGCGCCCAACTAAGCCAGGGCCAGCAGTAGTAGGCAGTGCCATCAATATCTTTGGCAGTTAAGTTAGCCTCTTTTTAATGCGGTATCAATTAATGGCAAGGTTTTTGCGAATATGGTCGCGAGAGGCAAGTTCTGGTACAACACCACCGTAATCAGCGTGCATCTCTATTTGACTGTAAAGTTGGTTAGCGATTAAGCCTTTTTCTTCACTCAAAGATCGCAACACCGGTTTCATCACAAGAGGGCTTTCACACCAAGGATTTTCATATTATGACTCATTAAAAGCGGAAAGGGGCGAGTATACATCGCCCCTATGCTGGATTAACTTTCACTAGAATTGTGAACTGTATTCAGGTTTTTCGCACTTGGGAAAGTTTTTATCTTTATATGCTTGAATTAACCTCTTCGGTTTTTCTGCTGAATCTGCTATATTCATTTTTCAAAAGGCTTTTTCATCAGCGGTACGCTTCTTTCGTTGGTTGACTATCTGGATAGTAGCGCAACATTTCTTCTACGCGGTTTTACTACCGCTACAGAAGCATCGCGATCATCATAGAATTTAACGATAAGTAGTTCATGTTCTGCGAGACGATCTTTTAAATAAGCCATCCAGTTTTGTGCATCTGGTACATATTTACTGTTTGGGAAACGTTGTACGATAGTTTGGAAGCTACCATAAGTCATTACGAACATTTTTCTACTGCACGCGCAGCTGAGTTTTACACCAAAGAAGTTTTTGGATAAAGTTATCGCCCTAAACGAGCATTTTGAAAGCGCAGCTAAATACACCACATAATCTAAGCTTGGGCTATCTGGATAAGTACGACACGAAACGTTCTGCGCATCTAAAAAGCTTTATAGTATTCGCCAACTTTATACTGTGCGTAGAAATTAAGCTAATTGAGTTTGTTCGCCATATTCTGATTGTTTTTGAACCAATTTGCTTCTAAGTAGCGAATTGCTGAATTGTAGTCGCCTTCTTCTAAATAAGTTTGCCCTTTGGTGTAGGGTTTGAGCAGAAGCTTCTTCTAATTCTTTATTTGCACTGTTAGAACAGCCCACTACAAGAAGTCCTGCTAAAACTAAAGTGGCAAGAGATGTCAATTTACATAGTAATTTTACCTATAAAAGTGTCTATGATCAAAGAGTTAATGTACAATGGTCAAGTTTGACTCATGGCACTTTGCTAAGTTCATACGAATAGCGCTATTTTATAGAAGCTATTCAAATAAGCAACGAGACAAATCGGATTTATCGTAATGACCCAACGATGATTTTTAACGGCAGAGGTTTCTGCCGATTTATTAGGCGCCCGTTTAGATCAGGCTTTGGCGCAGCTTTTTCCAGATTATTCTCGTTCACGTTTGAAGGTGTGGATTGATGATTCTCGAGTAAAAAGTGAATGGAAAAATAGTAAATAAAGCACGTGAGAAAGTTTTCGGTGGCGAGCAAATTGAAGTAAACGCAGAAATTGAAGAAGAGATTCGTTTTTGACCCACAAAATATTCCACTAAATATAGTTTATGAGGATAGAGGATATTATTGTTATCAATAAACCGGAAAAATTTAGTGGTTCACCCTGGCGCAGGTAATCCTGACGGAACAGTGTTAAATGCACTTTTATATCATTATCCACCGATTGCAGAAGTACCACGTGCAGGAATTGTGCACCGTTTAGATAAAGATACGACTGGATTGATGTGTTGCCAAAAACATTCCTGCACAGACGCGTGTACGGCATTGCAAAAACGCCAAATTACCCGAGAGTATGAAGCGGTAGCAAGTGGTATTATGACACAAGGTGGGAAAGTCGATGAGCCGATGGCGCGCCACCCAACCAAAAAGAACGGCAATGGCGGTTCATCCAATGGGAAAAACCTGCGGTAACGCATTATCGAATCATGGAGCGTTTTTCGTAATTACACGTCTACGTTTGCGTTTAGAAACAGGGCGTACGCACCAAATTCGTGTGCATATGGCGCATATTGCTCTATCCATTGATGGGCGACCAACTTTCATGGTGGACGACCACGCCCACCAAAGGCGCTAGCGAAGCGTTATTATCGGTATTACGCGGTTTCCAACGCCAAGCGTTACATGCAGCGATGTTAAGATTAGCCCATCAATTACGGGTGAAATGATGGAATGGCATGCACCGTTACCAGAAGATTTTGTCGAACTGGTTCATGCATTGAAAGCGGATTATGAATTATATAAAGATCAGCTAGATTGACTAATCAGAGAAAAATCCCTAGTAAGCAACTTACAAGCGATTTGCGATCTAGCTTTCCTCGTCTTCTTCTAGCCCGTAATCTCATGAGCAAGCACATCACAGCCATATTGTTCTAATTTATTTTTGGTAAAAGTTAGAACGTCGCCTGAGCTAGCGTTATTTAAGCTAATCACGCCAATCGTTGCTTTATTGCACTGATGTTTGTTACAAGACTAAGTTATAACCCGATTCACGGATATAACCAGTTTTGTTAATTGCAGCATCAAACATTTCTTCACGAACTAAGCGGTTAGTATTTTTGCATAAATACGTTCTGACGCCCCGCTCTAACATCAAGTTGCTTTTGTATTAGAAAGCATTTGAATTTGCGGTTTATTCATAGAGTATTTAGCTAATTTAACTAAATCCATTGCGCTAGAAATATTGGCACTTGATAAACCAGAACTGTCATGAAAAACGAGTAGAGTTCATCCTAGTTGTTTTGCTTTTTGGTTTCATTTTGGATCGAACTGTATGCGATCATACCTGCAGAACGTGAAAGGCGCATGAGCTGCGTAGTTATCAGAATGTACAAGCATGGCTTTTTAACAATTCATTACACGAAAATAGGGGTGTTTTGGTAATTTTTGTTCTGTGCCTTTGATGTAATCAAAATCTTCATCGGAAATAGGCAGAGCAATTCAGTTCTTATTATTTTCTAAAAACACATTAGCGGTCATCAGTTTTGTTACTGATGCAATAGGCTATTACGTTATTTGGCGCACGGCTTTCTAAAAGATTCGATCGTGATAAAGTCATAAACGACATAAGATTGCGCCATGGAAACTGCAGGAATACTGCCAGCGCACAAAGTAATTTTTAAACATAATTCTTTTTCGTTGAGCAAAATAAAGGCGCTATTCTGAATCAAAATAGCGCCATATTCCATCTTAAAAAGGGATTTACGTTTAGTGCTACATTTGCCAATATTTGGCAACAAACGGCAAAACCGTTTTTAAAGCATCGAAATCGAAAATTAACGATAAATTCATTTTGCTCCACTTTGGTTTTTGCTAGCGGTGGCATAAATGCCAAATGGCGATCTTCTGCGTTAATTGGTCGCCAACGTTGTGGTTGAGCAGAAAGGCGGCTTGGATAAAAGCCGATAGTTGGCACATTCAAGGCACCCGCAATATGGAGTGGGCCTGTTGAGCTAGCAATAAACAGATCTGCACAAGCAATAGCGAGACTAAAGTCAGCCAAACCTTCATTTTTATCATAAATTGCCGCTTTTTGATGAAGTTTAGCCGCCAGTTGTTGTGCGCGTTCACTTTCGCCTTTTCCTGCCGTTAATATGACTTCACCGGATATTGCGCACAAATTTTATTGATCAATTCAGCATATTGTTCCAAGGTCAGGCTGCTTGCTGAACCACCAGTCGAACTATGCACGAAAAGCCATTTTGCAAGCGGTCGAAATTTGCAGGTTTTTGCTAATTTGGCTTTTTGAGCTTCAATTTCATCTCGTACTAAATTGCAAATAGAAGTTGGAGTTGGTTCAATGACTTGAATGCCTTGCTTAGTCAGAAATGCACGCTAAATCTAAATTATATTCTGATTCAGCTTTTCATGGTTGTGAGCGACGCTGAGTTAAGGGCATGGTTATATAAAAATTGAAAAATTTTTGTCGCCGGTGCTAAACAGATTTAATGCCACTTTGCAAGCTAATTTCGCATTATGCCAGTCAGAGACAAAAGAGATCATTGCATCAAATTTCTGCTTTAATGGTATTAAAGAAGTTGCTTAAATGCTACAGAATCTTTTATCAGCACAATCTACAATGACATGATCAATAGACGGACAAAGCCTTGCAAGTGGCTCCGTATAGCTTGGTACAAGCGCAGTAATTTCAACATCTGGCAGAGATTGTTTAAGCATCGCAAATGCTGGAAAACACACCATAAAATCGCCGATTTTTATCGTTACGGACGACGGAATCTATATTATTCATTTTCGTTATCTTTTTCTTCTAGAATTATTTTCAACCATTCAACATAAAAGCCGATAAATTCGCGTAAGCTGGAATAACCATCACCAAAAGCGATAGGAAGCTGCTTACTTTCAATTTGTGTGAAACCTGCTGCGATGAGAGGCATTTTAATTCGGGTTTGATGAAAAGATTGATGACACGGAAATAGCGAATCGCCAGCCCTGATTTTGCATAATGGCTAAGCTGTTTTACTGTCAATTCTGTGTCAGTGCCATAATTATCTACAATAATTGCTGACTGAGGAATGCCTTGCGAAAAGCAAAGTGTTCCTGCATTTTATCCCTTCCCAAAATCACTTCTTTGCCAAAACCACCGCTGACAATAATCGCGGGCGCTCGCCCGGCGGTATATAGCAACGCAGCGATCAAGGCGCGCTTGTGAGCGAGTAGAGAGTCGTTCCATCTTCATTGACTTTATTACCAAAACAATGGCTGCATCAGCATTGGTTTGCTGATCAGTTAAACCATCGATGGTGGCGTAAGTGATGTGCACGCCTGGCCAAATGGCGAAAGCAATGAGTGGATATCTCTAAATTTATAAAAGCAATTTGTTCATGAAAGTCGTTTAACAAGCGGTCGAATTTTAAAATGGATTTGCAAATCCAGGAATAGCTCAAATTTTAGATGAAATTTCTCTTTTTCTAATAGAATAAACCAGTTTTGCCATTCGCAAACGTTTGCGGATGACTTTTCATTCATCATATATAGAATTCGTATGTCAGCAACAATTTAGAGCTCTCATTAAGGTCAGAAAATGGTATCGCATTCTCAGGTGGTTTAGATGCTTCCAACTGGCATTGCTCTGGATGCGTAAAAGGTGCTGTGCCTTATGCTTGTACAGCGGAATTGGGTCAGCCAGATGAAGATGATTACAACGCAATTCCGAAAAGAGGCGATGAGACATATGGTGCGAAATGCGCGTTTAATTGACTGTCATCGCTCTGCGAATTAGCCATGAAGAGTTGCCGCAATTCAATGTGGTGCATTTCCATATTTCAACGGGTGGTATTCCCTGTTTCAATACAACGCCGATGGCCGTGCGGTAACTGGAACCATGTTAGTTGCAGCAATGAAAGAAGATGATGTAAACATTTGGTGGTGGTTCAACCTTTAAGAGGTAATGATATCGAACGTTTCTATCCCTATGGCATGATAACCAGTCCAAAATTAAAAATCTATAAACCTTGGTTAGATAATCAATTTATTGATGAGCTTGGCGGACGTTTTGAAATGTCTCAATTCTTAATCCGAAAATGGTTTCGATTATAAAATGTCTGTGAGAGCTTACTCAACTGGATTTTCAAACATGCTAGCGCAACTCACGAAGCAAAAGATTTAGAAGAATTAAGCACTGGAATGAAAATCGTCAAATCGATTATGGGCGTGGCATTCTGGGATAGGTCTGTTGAAATCAAACCTGAAGACTGCTAACCGTTACTTTCGAAGGTGTGCCCGTTGCCTTAAACGGCAAACGTTTTGACGATGCAGTGGGATTAATTCTTGAAGCAAACCGCATTGGTGGTCGTCATGGTTTACGTATGTCAGACCAAATCGAGAACCGTATTATTGAAGCAAAATCTCGTGGCGTGTTTACGAAGCCCAGGAATGGCATTATTACACATTGCTTATGAGCGTTTAGTGACTGGTAACTTCACAACGAAGATTACGGTGAGACAATATCGGCCATTATGGCTGGGTTTACGTTTAGAGTCGTTTGTTATGCAAGGTCGTTGGTTTGACCCTCAAGCGTTAATGTTGCGTGAAACTGCACAACGCTGGAGTAGCAAAAGCCTAATGCGGGTACTCTTACGCCCAGACTCCGTACAGTGGTAACGATTTCACGATTTGCAGATACGGAATCACCAAAACTTAACTTATGTCGCCGAACGTCTAAGTATGGAAAAAGTGGAAGATGCACCATTTACCCAAGTGATCGTATCGGTCGAGTTAACTATGCGTAACTTAGATATCGTAGATACACGCAATAAGCTGGCTGTTTATGCGATACGAGGTTTTACTCTCGGCGAGATAACCAGGAGTTTGTTGCCCACAATTGGGCGGCAAATAATAAGCTTATATGATCGTTTATCGCCCTAAAGTGAGAAATTTGAGGGCGATTTTTTCATCTCAGCTTGGCAAATATGATGATTTTATTCAATAATGCTGGTGATATTCTAATTTCACAAGGAGATTTAAATGTTCAAAAAACATTGTTGGCCTCAACTGCGGCATTGAGTTTAGTCTTAACAGCCTGTAATGAGATCCAAAAAGAAGCCAATAAAGAAAACTTTGTGCAAAGCGATTTCAGAATACCTTGATACACAACCAGCGGTTTGTATTAATTATCAAAGTCAAGTTTTAAGTTACCAATAGAGTCATCATTAAATAACGAGGAACAAGTCGTTTATCCTATATCAGGCCAATTTAAATCGTTATATGAAGATGAGTGTTAAGCAAGCAACTTATTTGGCGGAAAAAGGGTTGTTTACAGAGGAAACGACAATCAATTAGTGTAAAAGATATATTGGGTGGATCATCTACTGAAAGTGCAAAAAGTTTATTCGCCAACAGAAAAATTAAAAAGTTATTTGGTGATAAAGACAGATTTTGGGGAAATAAACTTTGCACAGGGAAAGTGACTTTAGATCAGTTGGAATATTCACAGAACCAGCTGAAGCAATGGGAATGAAATTTTTCTCGTGTAGATTATACAGTTAAAGTGAGCGATTTAGCAGACTGGGCTGCTGATCCAAAATTTTTCTGAGCTATTTAAAGGTCGTAGCGCTAATAAAGTTGAAGGTCAACAAAGAATGGCATTGATTCTAACTAGTGAGGGGTTGGAAAAGTGAACATTTGATGAAAGGTAAGCGGTAATATTAAGTAGTCATTTTGCAAATATCTGGCAAAAATAGACCGCTTGTAACATAAGCCCCGAATGCGGAAGAGCACTTCGAGGCTTTTTCCATTTAGTCGCAAGGGTAAGATTTTGATAGCTAAACCACCAGTTGAAGTTTCGCGGTATTTCGCATTCATATCTTTACCCGTTTCATACATGGTTTCAATGACTTTATCTAAAAAGTCACGCGGGGGCTGAGAAGTTAGGCGTAGCGCCATGCGGCTAGAGTTGATTGCTTTGACAGAGCATAGCATTACGCTCAATACATGGCACTTGCACTTGGCCACCCACAGGATCATGAAGTTAAACCCAAGTTATGTTCCATGGCAATTTCTGCCGCAATACAAACGATCTGGTGTGCATAATTTCAGTTAAGCCCGCAGCAGCCATAGAACAAGCCACACCAACCTCGCCTTGGCAGCCAACTCAGCACCAGAAATTGAGGCATTCATTTTTATAAAGCGACCCGATAGCACTGGTTGCGAGAAGGTAGCGCTCAATAGTTTCTGCATTAAGTGGCGCAATAAATTGTTGATGGTAGGCAAGTACAGCCGGAACAATCCACACGCGCCATTGGTTGGTGCGGTCACGACTCGTCCCCCAGCGGCATTCTCTTCATTGACTGCCAGTGCAAACATATTTACCCAGTCGATAATTTGCATCGGATCTTGGTTAAATTTACTGGTTTGCCTCAATGTACGACGATAAAGAAGGGGCGACGCACGACTTTTACAGTTGCCTGGTAATAAACCTTCTGTATGTAATCCACGTTGAATACAGGCTTCCATCGTTTAGCCAAATATGTCTAAATAAGCTGAAACCTCTTCTTTTGGTCGAAAGAGCTATTTCGTTACGCCACATTAAACTTGAGAGGGCAATCCTTCATTTTGGCAATGTTTTAACAGATCTTCAGCGTGCTTATATGGAAATGGTACTTGGATGTCAGATTGTGTCGCTTGATTAAAATGTTCATCATCAACGATAAAAGCCACCACCAATCGAATAGTAGGTTTTTCTAGTAATAATTGACCTTCCAAACAGCACTGATTTTCATTCATTTTCATGACGAGGTAAAAATTCATAATGAAACAGCATATCTGCATAAAATCAAAAGCGATAGATTTTTGCTTGTTCAGGGTTGTGCTTCATTAAAGCGTTAATTTGGTGATTTTGCTTTTTAAAGTGTTTATCACTTGGTCGATACGATCAATTTCCACATCATGCGGTAAATAGCCCATTAAGCCCATAATTATAGCCGCATCTGTGTTATGTCCGCGCCCAGTCAGCGAAAGCGAACCGTAAACATCCCAACAAGCGGTCAGTTTTGGCTAATAATTTTGCAAGCGGCAAGTTCATCAATAAACGCTTTTGCGGCTTTTCATTGGGCCGACAGTATGGGAACCAGAAGGGCCAATGCCCACTTTAAACATAGCAAAAACACTAATCACTAGACATCCATTTAAAAGATGAAGAACAAACAAAGGCGATATTTTACTCAAATTTCTATTTTATGCAGATACGTGGTTTTATTCTGTGTAAGAGAGATTTTTGCTAAAATCAGACAGAAATTTAGGGCAAATTAAGCTCTAAAAAGGCGTATAAATACGTCTCTTTATAACTCATTTAATTAGGAAGATGTTGTTGCAATTAACTCCCGCCGCCACTTAGTCTTTATATTCACTTATTCCTTGCAGTGTGTGCAAAGAAAATGCTATTGCGATTTTAACTCGCACGCGCATAGGCCTGATTCCTGAGGCGGATATATATTCAGCATTTGCTTGCAGGTTGTCGCAAAGATTTAACCGCTTGCAAGCGGCAGTGGAGCGTCGAAAATCCACTCTGTTTTATTGGTGGTGGAACACCCAGCCTACTTTTTCGGCAGAAGGCCTCGCCTAGTTTATTAAAAGAAGTGGAAAAACGCATTTGCTTTTGAGACCGAATATTGAAACTACGTTAGAAGCAAAGCAGGAACGGCAGAAGCGGCGCGTAGGATGATATGCAGAAGGGGCGTCACGAATTTCAATGGGGAGTTCAAAGCTTTTGAACCAGAAAAATTATTGAAAGCTAGGGCGTATTCACGATAGTCGAAGCAATACAAAGCGGTCATTTGCGCAAGATTCTGCAAAATCAGGGCTTAAGAGCTTTAATATTGATTTAATGCATGGTTTTGCCGATCAGTCAGTGCAACAGGCGTTAGCAGATTTAGAAACAGGCACCAGCGTTAAATCCGCCACATCTTTCGTGAGTATCAGCTCACCATTGAACCGAATACCATGTTTTATTATCGTAAACCGACTTTTTGCCGGATATTGATGCATTGATGGGAAATTTTTGAACAAGGACATCAGTTGCTGACTCGCGCTTTTGGGCTACGAACAATATGGAAACTTCTGCTTATGCGAGGTTTTCCAATGCCAACACAATTTAAATTATTGGCGTTTTTGTGATTATTTAGCCATTGGCTGTGGAGCACATGGAAAATTACTTTTCCAACTGGCGCGAAATTTATCGTTTTAGTGAAAACGCAAACATCCTAAAGAGTTATATGCGTGGAGGAATATCGTTACCACCAAGAACAAATTGAATTTGCAGATCGTCCTTTTAGAATTTTCATGAATCGACTTTCGTTTATGTTAGAAGCTGTGCCAAAATCGGAGTTTGAGCTTATGCCTGGCTCGACGAAACAGTTGTTCGCCCCTACAATGGATTGGGCATTAACACGGAATTACATCACAGAAAATGCGAGCCATTGGCAAATTACTGAGCATGGTAGCTCTTTTTAAATGAATTATTAGAGGCCTTTTTGGCGGATTAAGCTAAAAATAGCACAAAAGTGTGGAAGATGAATCGATTAACGGTAAGGTGCCAAAAAGCGCCGAATTTAGTTATTAAACCAAGCAGAACAAAAAGTCAGTCTTGCAGAGTTTGCGGGTAGTATGGTTTATTTCTATCCGAAAGCTTAACGCCGGGATGTACTACACAAGCCTGTGGTTTGCGCGATAGCCAGTCTGAATTAAAAAGCATTAAATGTAGAAGTTTTTAGGTAGTAGCCTGATTTACCGATTAGCCCAATTTGCAGAGAGAGCGCTAAATTTCACTTTGCTTTCTGATCCTGATCATCAAGTCGCAGAGGCTTTTGGTGTCTGGGGTGAAAAAGGATTTATGGAAAAACCTATGATGGTATTCATGCATCAGTTTTTAGTTGATGAAAAAGGTGTGATTGAGCAGTATTTGATACATTTAAAACTCGAGCATCATCAAATTGTGGTGATTTCTTAAAAGGAAAACAGCATGGCTAACAAGGCAATTTTTACCCCAGATCGAGATGGCACAATTAATGTCGATCACGGCTGATGTACATCAAAATTGATGACTTTCAATTTATTGAAGGCGTAGGTAAAAGCATTAAAACAGCTACAAGATAAAGGTTATTTATTGGTGTTGGTAACTAATCAATCTGGTATTGCGCGTGGTTATTTTTCAAAGCACAATTTCATCAACTGACTGAATGGATGGGTTGGTCTTTGGATGAAGATTATGGTGTGGTATTAGATGGCATTTTATTATTGTCCGCATCATCCATAGAAGGAAAAGGCGAGTTTAAAAGCAGATTGCGATTGTCGTAAGCCGAAAGCGGAATGTTTTTAGAAGCGATTAAAAGATTTAAATATCGACCCTAAACAATCTTATATGGTGGGCGATAAATTCGAAGATTTATTAGCTGCAGAAGCCGCTGGTCGTGAAAACTAAAGTATTGGTCAAAACAGGTAAGCCTGTGACGGCTGAAGGTGAGGCGAAAGCAGATTTAGTGTTAGATAAGCGTGGTTGATTTGGTTCGCTATATCAAAATGAATTCAGAAAAAGATTCAAATAAAAGGAGAGTGAATTACGAAGATAAAAGTTTATTAGGTTTAAAATTGGACAAAACTGACTATAAAACAACCTATGATCCAAGTTTATTACCAAAGGTGTGCGAAAGGAGAAATTAAATCGTGATGGGTTAGGGCATTACTGGAACACCAGCGTTTGATCGTGGGTGCCGATATTTGGACTTGTTGTCAGGCTTTTCTTGAGCTCAATTCAGAATAGCTTACCACAAGTGGCGATTGCAGATCTGGCAGTGGATTTTCGCAGTGAGAATTTAATTGGATCAAAAGAGCTTTAAGCTTTATTTAAAACAGTTTTCACAAACCAAATTTGAATCTATTGAGCAGGTTCAACAAGCGCACACCAAAGATTTAAGTCAGTGTGCAAGCGGTCAAGTTTCAGTAAAAATTTGCAAATTATCTGATTACCGTGGACGCAAATTGTCGATTTTGCTGAGTGGATGCGACGATGAACAGATATTACAATTAGCGATTATAGCTATCTGAAAGACTATTTGTCAGATGTTGCTGAATGCGGGAGTGGAAGAAACGTTAGTCAGCCATTTTGCTTAAATCTAATTGGCTTGAGTACAGCCAACCAGACTGGGGAAGTGTAGCAGAATTCATTATCAAGGCAAGCGTTTAAATCGTGAAAAATTACTGCGTTATTTAGTTTCTTTCCGTGAACATAATGAATTTCATGAACAATTATGTAGGCGTATTTTTACCGATTTAATGCAATTTGCCAAACCAGAAAAAGCTAACCGTTTATGCTCGTTATACTAGACGTGGTGGATTAGATATCAACCCATTCCGTTCTAATTTTGAAGATTTGCAAAAATTTAGAATGGCTCGTCAATAATAAAGTGTAATAAAGAAAAGCGCAATTAAAAATAAAAACCAAGCATAAGCTTGGTTTTTTATATGAGATTAGGTAATTAGTGTTTTGCTTTAAAAGGTATTTAACGTGGTTAATCCTCTCACAACTTTTGTTATCAAATCAGATTCCATCGCTAGAATTTGTTTTGGTTTGCAGAAAGTTTGTTTCTCATCCACTTATTATTGTGCTATTACCAGGTTGTCTTTCAGCTTCACGCACTAAACTATCTGCAATGTTAAACATTTGTTGACATTGCGCTGGAGATTTTGCGCTAACAGCTGGTTTTACTCATTGTTAATGAAGAAGTTTTTACTTCTGCATGTGCCAAACTAAACAAACAGAGCTTGCAAAAACAGAAGATAAATTTTTAAACATTAGGGCTTTACCTTTTATAATTATAGCTATATTTGTTTTTCTTCTCATTAGCAGAGAAAGAGCAGAACGAGATCAACAAAAACTAAACAGCTTGTCATTAAAAATATGTAAATTTTAGGATCTTTTTGATCCAAAATAAAACAAAGGAAAATAGTAAGGTATATTTTAGACTGACGACAATTTTGTAGAAAGATCTCAGATAAAAAAGTGGTCAGTGCAGCTATTCTTTTCTTTGCCCTATTTCAGAGTAGAATATCAATGAAAACTTTTTAAATACTCCATATTTCATGTGAGTATTCTAGTTTCTTTTATTGTGTCTTATGGGTAGTTATTTGACTTTTCAAAATAATTAATCGTTCATTTCTTTATATAAAGAAGGGGTTGGAGGATGTTAGACTTTGTTGAACTCTCTCGTTTGCGGTTTACTTTTAACTGCACTCTATCATCTTGTTGTGCCGCTTCATGTAGGTCTTTCTTTCGTCCTTGTTGTGATGAAAGCGACTTTACTGTATGAACCACAGGTAAAAGAAGTTTATAAGAATATGACTAAATTCTGGGGTAAGTTATTTGGTATTAACTTTGCTCTAGTACAACTGGTGCCCACGATGGAATTCCAGTTCGGAACTAACTGGTCATATTATTCTCTCACTATATTGGTGATATCTTCAATGCACCTTTAGCATTAGAAGGTTTGATGGCATTCTTCTTAGAATCAACCTTTTGTTGGTTTATTCTTCTTTGGATGGGATCGTGCTTACAGACATTTATTAGCAACATATTGCGTCGCATTTGGTTCAAACTTCTCTGCGATGTGGATTCTTGTTGCAAATGGCTGGATGCAAAAACCGGTAGGTTCAGAATTTAATTTTGAAACTATGCGAATGGAAAATGACAAGCTTCAGCGAATTATTATTAAATCCGGTAACACAAAAGTAAAATTCTACATACCGTAACAGCAGGTTATACTTGTGGCGCAATTTTTGTATTAAGCATTAGCGCTTATTATATTTTGAAAGGTCGTGACTTAGGCTTTGCTAAACGTTCATTCTCAGTAGGCGCAAGCTTCGGTTTTGTTTGCTATTATTGCCGTAGCAATGGGTGATGAATCAGGTTATGAAATTGGTGAAAAGCTCAACCAGTTAAATTAGCTGCAATGGAAGCTGAATGGAAACTCATCCTGCGCCAGCGGCTTGTTTAATGCGATTGCAATTCCAAATTCATGAAGCTCGCCAAAACGATTTTGCAATTCAAATTCCTTATTTAGGTGGTTTAATTGCAACACGTTCTTTAGATACACAAATCAAAGGTTTTAAACGATATTCGTAAAGAGAATATTGAGCGTGGACGTGAAGGGGCGAAAGCGGTTGCTTTATTAGAAAAATTAACTCAGTAACTATAGCGAAGAAGATAAAGCAGCCTTCAAAGCAGTACAAAAAGATCTTGGCTTTTGGCTTATTATTAAAACAATATGCGCCAGATGTTGCTAATGCAACTGAAGAGCAAATTTTAAAGCTGCAGATGCAACTATTCCAAAAGTAGGTCCTAACTTCTGGGCATTCCGTGCGATGGTTGGCTCTGGTATGTGTTAAATGTCAGTGATTATTGGTTTAGCCTTCTTATTCAACTTCCGTGGTACAGTAGGCCAAAAACAAACTGTTCTTAAAAAGCAGTATTATGGTCTATGCCATTACCATGGATTGCGATTGAATCAGGCTGGTTCTTAGCAGAATATGCACGTCAACCTTGGGCAGTATATGAGGTTATTACCAACTGGTATTTCAGCATCACACTTAAGCGTTGCAGAGCTTTGGACAGCAATCGGCTTATTATGTGGGACTTATATACTATTTTTCCTCGTAGTAGAAATGTATTTAATGTTTAAATTTGGTCGTCTTGGCCCAAGTGCATTAAAAGCAGGTAAATACTACTTTGAGCAATCTGCGAAATAAGGGTAGATAATGTTAGATTATGAAGTTCTCCGCTTTATTTGGTGGATTCTAATTGCAGTTTTATTGATTGGTTTGCAATTACTGATGGTTTTTGATATGGGGTATTAAACCTATTACCAGTTATCGGTAAAAGCAATACTGAACGCCGTGTGATGATAAACTCAATTGCTCCCGCACTGGGATGGCAAACCAAGTTTGGTTATTAACTGGTGGTGGTGCGATCTTCGCAGCGTAGCCAACCGTTATGCGACCTCTTTCTCAAGTTTCTTCCTTGCGATGATTCTTGTATTAGCCGCATTATTTTTTTCCGTCCAGTTGGTTTTGAGTATCGTGCGAAATTGATTCTCCAAAATGGCGTAATGCTTGGGACTGGGCGTTATTTGTTGGTGGTTTTGTACCTTTCACTTATTTTTGGTGTAGCATTTGGTAACTTATTACAGGTTTACCATTTGAGATTTAACCAATTCCATCAAGTACAATATACTGGGTACATTCTTGAGCTTATTAAATCCGTTTGCTTGTATTAGTGGTGTGGTTAAGCTTATTTATGTTAACTACTCAAAGGTGCAACTTGGTTACAAATGAAAACCACTGCAGATTTACGTAACCGCGCACGCGGTATTGCTCAGTGGGTGCAGCAGTTACTCTTGTTGCATTTATTGCTAGCAGGCGTATTCTTATACTTTAAAGATGGTTATGTAGTAACTAGCGCATTGAATCATAATGCTCAATCATTATTGATGAAGAAAACATGTCGCTTTAGAGTCTGGCGCTTGGTTTAAAAATTACCAAGAAATGCCAGTGCTTTGGATTGTTCCTGGCGTTGCGGTATTGGGTGCGTTGTTAACGATTTTAGCTTCTAAAGCAAATCGTTCCGGGTATTACATTCTTTGGTTCATCATTAATGCAAATTGGTGTAATCTTAACTGCAGCAGTTTCAATGTTCCCGTTCATTATGCCTTCAATTTCTCACCCAGAAATGAGCTTAACAGTATGGGATGCAACAGCGAGTGAAAATACATTGACAATTATGTTCTATGCAGCATGTTTCTTTGTACCAATTGTTTTACTCTATACCCTTTGGTCATACTTCAAAATGTTCGGTCGTATTGATGCGAAATTTATTGAAGATAACAACCATACTGCATACTAAAGGAGCAAATATGTTTTATTTAACTTGGTTTTTGGTATGTTTCTCGCCATCTATTTTGGCTGTATTTGTTACGGCAAAAATTGGAAAACAGGAAGTTTGACGAATAATCTATGATTAGTACGTTATATAACCTTACAGCAAAGGGCTTGTTAAAAGCCCTTTCTTTTATTACTAGCCAGTGCATTATTTGTAATGTTTATCACAAATTCGACCGCTTTTTGCCTCACATTTTGGTGGCAAAGTGCCGTATTTAGCCTTATTAGCTTTTTATGGTATGGCCATTTATGGATTCATGGCATTGGATTTGAAATCAAAGAGTTCTGTCTGGCGAGCAATCTTTTTACCATTAATGGGCTACATTATCGTGATTACTGCGATAATCTACCTTCAATTCTTCTAAAAGCACTTTTGGTGCTTTTATTTTTAAAGAAAAGTAAAAATCTTATTGCAGAACAATTCTTATCTCACTAAAATAAAGGTTGTTTTCGCCCTAAATTTCGGGGCGCTTGATATTGGGAGCGAAAAATGCATTTTTCCTATCCGAGTTTATTATGAAGATACAGATGCAGGTGGCGTAGTTTACCATGCGAACTACATCTGTGAAAGCAGGGCGAGAACAGGAATTTTTACGTCAAAGGTGGATTTTTCACAACAGGCATTATTAGCAGAAAATTTTGCTTTTTGTGGTTAAAACGCTGACGATAGATTATAAGTTGCCGGCACGTTTAGACGACCTCTTAAGTGTTCAGACAACGGTTAAAGCTGTAAAGAAAGCAACAATTATTTTTGAACAAAATTTGTTTAAAAGCCGACATATGTTTATGTTCAGCTGAAGTAACGGTTGCCAGCGTTGACTTAATTAAAAATGAAACCGAAAGCAATACCTCAAGCCATTTTAGATGCGTTGCAAGCGGTGATAAATCAATAAAAATATTACAAATTTGGAGTTTTTTAAATGGAAGCAACTAGCTTTGACTTGATCTCATTATTTGCTCAAGCAAGTATTGTGGTTAAGATCGTGATGCTTATTCTTATTACTTTCTCGGTGTTATCTTGGGCGGTAATCATTCAACGTAGCCGTTATTTGAGCAAAGCGAGCAAAGATTCTTTAGCGTTTGAAAATAAATTCTGGTCAGGCGAAGATTTGCATCGTTTACATGAAGGTTTAGAAAATCGTCGTGATGGCTTAAGCGGTTCCAGAACAAATTTTTCTACGTTGGTTTCAAAGAGTTTATGCGTTTACAACAAGTAAGCCCAGATGCACCAGCAGCGAATATTCAAGGTACAAGCCGTGCAATGAACTTAGCGTTAAATCGTGAAGTGGAAACATTGAAAGCTACATTCCATTTTTAGGAACAGTAGGCTCAATTAGCCCATATATACGGCTTATTTGGTACTGTTTGGGGATCATGCACTCATTTATGGGATTAAGTGCAGTAAAACAAGCAAGCCTTCAATCTGTATGCACCGGGTATTGCAGAAGCATTGATCGCAACAGCAATCGGTCTATTGCAGCAATTCCTGCGGTAATGGCTTATAACCGTTTAAGTTTACGTGCGAATAAATTAGAGCAAAACTACGCTAACTTTATTGATGAGTTTACGACAATCTTACATCGTCAAGCATTCTCAAAAAATAATAGCGTTTTAGAAATTTGTAAATTAAAATAAAAATCTGACCGCTTGCGGTCAGATTTCAAATAACGAATAAAGAGGAAAAATATGTCTTATCGCCGTAAACGCAAGGACATTAAATCTGAAAATTAACATCGTCCCTTTCTTAGATGTATTGTTGGTTTTATTATTAATTTTTATGGCAACTGCACCGGTTATTAGCCAGAGTGTGGAGTTAATTTACCTGAAGATAAACATAGTCAATCCGTGACGAATGAAGATAAAGACGCCAGTAATTTTTACAAGTTTCGGGTGTTGGATTATATAAACTCAAAGTTGGCGGAAATTTTTATGACGGGTGCTAATGGGGAAGAATTAGCTGAGCAAGAAGTTGTCGCTTTTGCAGGTCAAGAATTCCAAAAAGATCCAAACACTATGTTCCTCGTTGCTGGTGATGCAACAGTTCCGTATGAAGAAGTGATTAAAGATTGTATTGACACTGAAAGATGCAGGCATCGAAAAAGCTCGGTTTAATGACTCAAGGTAAATAATTAAGCAAGGATAAGGTGTGAAATCACAGCAAAATGATAAATTTGAGCTTGCCATTATAGCTTCCCTATTGCTACATGCTTTATTGATTGGGTTGTTGCTTTTAGGCTCATTTTTACCAATACAAAATTACCTGAATCAGCCGGTGGCAATGGTGGCGAAGGTGAAGAATTTGAAGCTGTTATGGGTAGATACTGGGCAAGTAGCAGCTGAGTATGGACCGTTTTGAAATCGGAAGAGACAAGGTAAGCCAGCAACGAAAAGTTGAGCCTAAAAGAGCAACCTAAAGAAGAAGTTGTGGAAGAAAAACCAGAATGAGCTAACACCAGAAGAAATTGCTGAGGAAAAAGCCAAGAACAACAGCGTGTTCAGATGATTGAACAGCAAAAACAACAAGAAGAAGCTAAAAAGCAAGAAATGAAGCGTCAGCAAAGATTGCTAAACAAGAACAACTGAAAAAAAGAAGGCAGTTAAAACAGAGCAATTAAAAACAAGAGCAGCTTGAAAAGGAAAAAGAAGAGGCTACGCGTAAAAAGCAGCTGAGGCAGCGAGATTAAAACAGAAGCAGAGGCAAAAAACGTTTAGAAGCTGCAGCAAAACAAACAAGCAGAGGAAGAGCGTAAAGCTAAAGAAAAAGCTGAACAACAAAAACTTGAAGAACAGAAAAATTAGAGCAACAAGCTGCTGAGGTTAAAGCGAAAGCTGAGAAAAAGCCAAAGAAAAGCCGAAAAGAAGCAAAATTAAAAAGCTGAAAAAGAGGACAAAGAAAAGGCAGCAGAAGCTAAAGCGAAAGCTGAGAAAGGGCTAAAAGAAAAAGCCGAAAAAGAAGCAAAGAAGCAGCAGGCTAAAGCAAAAGCTGAAAAAGAAGCCAAAGCTAAAGCAGATGCAGAAGCAAAAAGCGAAGGCAGATGCAGCAGCAAAAAGCAGCTCAAGCTAAAAGAATCAAGATCTTGATGATTTCTTATCTGGTGAGCATATTGGCGGTGGCGGTTCAAGCTAACGGCGGAAATAAAAATTCTGCAGGCTTAGCTGGCAACGGTAATGGTAAAAGCAGTAGGAGATGGGCAAGGAACGCTGCAGATCGCGGATATGAGACGCTTAATTAAAAGCAAAAATTAGCCAGAACATATAAAAGTTGATCCTAGGTTTTGCTGGTCAGAATGTAGAGTAAAAATTAATAGTGATCGGATGGCAGAATCTCTAGCCATCAAGTGCTTTCAGGGCCAGATAATATTTGTCGTGCGGCGGTTGCGGCGATTGTTCAAGCACAGAGTGTGCCAAGAGCGAAGGATGAGTGCAACCTATAACACCTATAAATCGCCAACGATTAAGTTTGAGCTTAAAAGTTTTATAATCACCAAGAGGTTGAAAAATGAAATTAAAATCTCGTTTAGCGAGTGTATTTGGTGCGATAAGCATTTTATTTAGCAACGTTGTTGTTGCTGAATCTGATGTGGTTATCTCCGTTGATGAAGGCGTAAGCATGGCGCAACCTATTGCGGTTGTTCCATTTGCGGGTGGTTCAGGTTCTGCGGATGTTGCTACAAATTGCGGCGGATGATTTACGCAATAGTGGTAAATTTACTCAATTGAACGTTCAAAATTACCAGCTCAGCCAAGTTCTGCGGCTGAAGTCGTTTCTCAACAGTGGACTGACATCGGCGTAGATATGGTTGTGGTTGGACAAGTTAGATCCTGCTGGTGGTGGCTATAATGTTGCTTATCAATTGGTTGATGCATTAAGTAATCCAGCAGCTGTGTTAGCTCAAGAGGTTCATTTGTAATGTTCCTGCAGCACAAATTCGCCAGGTGCACACACTGTGAGTGACGAAATTTTTGAGAAAATTACTCAAATCAGCGGTGCTTTCAGAACAAAAATTTGATACGTTTGTGCAACGTGGCGTATCATCTACAATTACGCGTATCAGATTATGAGTGGATTCAATGCATTTACTGTTGTACAAAAAGTAAAGAGCCAGTGATGTCACCAGAGTGGTCACCAGATGGTAGCCGTCTTGCTTATGATAACCTTTGAGAATAAAAAGCACAAGTTGTAGTAGCACATGATTTTACGTTCAGGTAGTCGTCGTGTTGTGGGGGCTTTAAAAAGGACATAACGGTGCGCGGCATTTTCACCAGATGGTTCAAGAATTGCTTTTGCGTCTAACCAAGATGGCCAATTAGACATTTATATGTTGTTAGTGCAGGTGGTGGCTCACCAAGTAAAATTAACTGCAAATGCAGGTAATAATACAAGACCAAGCTGGTCTCCAGATGGTAGTACAATTTACTTTTACCTCAGACCGCTCGGGTTCGCCATGCAAGTATATAGAATGAGTGCATCAGGTGGTGGTGTAAGCGCAGTAGGTGGAGGAAGAACCTATAACGCGAAACTTTCATCAGATGGCAAAAATTTAATCATGATTGCAGGTGATAAAGTTGTAAAAACGTGATATGGCTTCGGGTGGCACAGAAGTTTTAAGTTCTACGTTCTTAGATGAAAGTCCAAGTATTTCACCAAATGGCATTATGATTGTTTATAAGCTCTACCAAAGGTACGAGGTAAAGTGCTACAATTGGTGTCCCAGACGGTCGTTTTAAAGCTAATCTGCCTGGTGCAGGAGGGCAATATAAGTTCCCTGCTTGGTCACCGTATTTAACTAAACAATAATCTTTCTCTTAGGAGTATGAAAACTAGCTAAAGTTTTAATGGTAGCGGCACCAGCTTTCATATTAGCTGCATGTAGCTCATCTTCAGACAACGCAGCAGCAAACGCAGAGTGCAAACGCGACGCAGCTGGCCAATTCGGCGGTATGTCTGCTCAAGATTTACAAACTCGTTACAACACTGTGTACTTCGGTTTCGACAGCCTATGCAGTTGAAGGCGAATATCGTCAATTATTAGATGCACACGCACAATTATTAGAAATTCAACTAAAAGGCAGCGTAACTGTTGCTGGTCACGCTGATGAACGTGGTACTCCAGGTACAACATCGCGTTAGGTCAACGTCGGTGCAGATGCAGTGAAAAGCTACTTAGCACAACAAAGGTGCTTCCAAACGTTTCAACTGTATCTTACGGTGAAGAAAAACCAGCTGTGAGGTCACACTGAAGCAGACTACGCGAAAAACCGTCGTGCAGTGTTAGAATACTAATTTAAAGCTTAAAGCTATTATTTAGTAGGGATAAGAAATAAAAGCCCTGAGTTACTCAGGGCTTTATGCTATATAAAGATAACTATTATTTAATAGATATTTCAGATTTCTAAAATTGATGATAATCCCTGTATTTATAATGTTTAATCTGAATATTTAAGCGATTTTTAAGAAAAATTACGTTAAAAATAACCACATTACAAAAACAGAAGGAAACCTTATGCAATATATTGGAAAAATTGTGGGATTTATTTTACGGGTTATCAAATCTTCCATACAGCTTTTTGGGGTGCTTTACTTGGTGCTCTTAGGGCATCTTGCAGATAGAGAAAATTTATGAGCTTAGTTCCAGTCAGCTCAAGTGTCTTTGGAAGTGGTTTGACTCGCCAGTCTATTTTTACTCAAACAACATTTGCTGTACTAGGGCATATTGCTAAAGCTAAAGGGCGTGTAACTGAAGATGATATACATCTTGCACGTCAATTGATGGCGCGTTTGAAATTAGATGAAACTGCACAAAAACAAGCGCAAAAAGCCTTTTCTTTAGGTAAAGAATCCAGTTTTTCCACTACGTTTAGTGATTCAAGAATTCAGAGAAGCCTGTGGGCAGCAGTGAGATCTTTTACGCTTTTTCGTGGAAGTTCAAGTGACCGCTTTACAGAGATGGCGAATTAGATGCTAAGAGCAGCAAATTCTTTTTCACTATTGCAGAAACAATGGGAATCTCTCGTTTTCAATTTGAACAGATGATTGCACATGGTAATGGCTGCACAACAATTCCGTTCAGGTGGATTCCAGTATGAATACCATCAAGGTGGCTATCAGCACAGCAATCTCAGGGCGGTTATTATGGTGGTCAAAATCAATCTTACTCTAATAGTGCGCAAGCATTGATGCCGCTTATAAAGTATTAGGCGTGAGTGCTGATGATGATCAAAATACGGTCAAACGCGCTTACCGTAAAATGATGAATGAACACCACCCAGATAAATTGGCTGCTAAAGGTTTACCAGATGAAATGATGGGAATTAGCGAAAAGAAAAAGCCTCAACAAATTCAAGCGGCTTATGATTTAATTTGTAAATCAAAAGGATGGAAATCAAAGGTATGTTAAAGCGACATCTGATTCCGTTAAGCCTAGCAATATTGATTACGCTGATTGCGTTTTGGTCAGGATTAACACCAACGGATAGAGCTGTATGGTATGCGAAGTTATGCCAATTTTTATCATTTTTGCGTTATTGGTGCGTGACTTACCGAAAATTTCCAGTTTAGTGGTTTAGCGTATATTTTGATGTCGTTTTTGGATGATTTTTACATCTTATTGTTGCAAAAATATACCTTTTGCTAATGTCGCCCCTTTTGAATGAGAAGTGACTTATTAAGCCCATTATTAGGGTGAAAATCGCAAACCATTTTTGACCGAGTAGCGCATTATGTTATTGGTTTTATAGTTTTCCGATGGCTGAATGGCTATTACGAAATCGTAAATGCGGATTAGGTGTGGCATGCTGCCCTATTTTTCATTATGGCTGTTGCAGCAGAGTTATAGAGATTATTGAATGGCAATATGCGGTGATTGAAGGCGGGGAATGCGGGTGTCGAATTTTTAGGTTCCCAAGGAGATATTTGAGGATGCTCAAAAGATATGCTTGCTGATACTTTAGGGGCGTTAACGGCATTAGTGATTTGTTGATTGCGTCGAGATCTATCTTTGCGAGATGAAGATGCGCCAATAACGTTATTCCTAAAGTGATTCTTGCACCAATGCAAGAGGTGTTGAGACCCTTTTTGTGCGTCAGTTGCTTACAGCGGTGAATGATTATGATCTCTGTATTTCTGAATTTGTACGCGTAGTTGATCAAAAAGTACCTAAAAAGCATTCTATCGCCTTTGTCCAGAATTACATCAAGGGCGGAAAAACACCTTCTGGTACACCAGTACGCGTACAGTTATTAGGGCAACATCCACAATGGTTGTAGAAAATGCCCAGCTTGCGATTGAATTAGGGATCGCATGGTGTTGATTTAAACTGCGGATGTCCATCTAAAACCGTTAATAGCGAGTCATGGTGGCGCTTCATTATTAAAAGATCAACGTTAATTTATCGAGCAACAAAAGCAATGCGCGAAGCTGTTTCGGCTGAGCAAATTGTGTCGGTTAAAGTTCGTTTAGGTTGGGATTCTGTAGATCACTGTTTTGAAATTGCCGATGCAGTAGCACAAGGTGGCGCAAATGAAATCACCGTGCATGGCAGAACGAAAATTGATGGTTATCGTGCAGAGCGGATCAATTGGAAAGCAATTGGTGAAATTCAACAACGGCTCTCAATTCCAGTTATCGCCAATGGTGATTTGGGATTATGATTCTGCATGCAAGAAATGACCGCTTGTAATCAGCTGATGATTGGACGTGGCGCGCTTAATACTCCGAATCTTAGTCGTGTCGTGAAATTTAATGAACCGAAAATGCCTTGGCAATCTGTATTAACACTGCTTTTTCAATATGTGCAGATGGAAAATAGCCAAGATTCTGGTTTTTACCATGTTGCTCGTATCAAGCAGTGGCTACATTATTTGAGATAAAAGAAATATCCACAGGCAAAACAATTATTTCAGATGCTCAAAACTGAACACGGCTATGAAGGCTTAAAGCAACATATCATGACGGCGATTGAGCATTGGAGCGAAAAAGATGACTAAACGTATTTTTGAAGAAACAGAACCAGATTTCAACCCAACCCTTAAACCTAAACAGGAATTCTCAGCAGAAGCGTTTGAGGTTTTTGAAGATACTGAAACTGGAAGAAGTTGAAGAGGCAGATTTACTCGTTTGAAGAGGCAGTTCGCCCAAATCGCTTTTGGATTCGCGTGCTGTAAGTGCGTTGGTGCTTTTTGTATTGCTGTGATTGCACAAAGTGTGCAGTGGCTTTGGGATAGTTATCAGAAAGCCATGCTTGGATTGCTTTAGCATTTGTGGCATTGTTTTCTTTTTATTGAGCTTAACGGGTGTTGGCTGTCATTATTCGCAGATGGCGCAGATTGGTTTACCTGCGTCGTTATCACGCAACAGGCAATGAGTGAGCAAATCCTTCTTGAATCATTAAGCTCTACAAGCGGTGAAAATGCTCAAACATTTTGCAAAAATGTGTTAGAGAATATGCGCCATTTACCTGCAAAGTGCACAAGCAGAGCAGCGTTGGCAATCTCAGCTAAACAGAAGCTTATGATGCAAAAGAAGTGCTTTATTTATTTAGTGAAAAATGTGCTCACGCCATTAGATAAACAAGTGAAAAAGCTGATTTCTCGTAATGCAACGGAAAATGCGTTACTGGTGGCGGTTAGCCCATTAGCCATGGTGGATATGTTATTGATTGCTTGGCGAAATTTTTGCTTTAGTGAACAAAATTACAGAAAATTTATGGCATGGAATTAGGCTATAACTGTCGTTTGAAATTATTTAAATTAGTGCTCACAAATATGGTTTTGCTGGGGCAAGCGAGAGTTGCAAGCGATGTGCAGCTGCTGATTTTCTGTCTCAAAATATGCTGGCAAAAATTAGCTTGCGTGCCACCCAAAGGCATTGGTGTGGGGGTGTGAACAGCGGATTAGGCGTAAAAGCGACGACGCTTTTGCCGCCCGATTGCTTTCAAGAGAATGAGAAACCTAAAATATCAACCATTCGTGCGCAACTGCTTACTAGCGTAAAAAGAGATGGTTTTTAGCAAGAATCGTGAACAAGCAGAAGAGATTGTTCGATAATCTAAAATAAATTGCCCCAATCCAATCGAGATTGGGGCAATTTTTACTATCATAGCGGTTTAAGATTCTTGCATGCTCACAATCACACGCAAGCTATCTAGGCGCCAAGTGAGCTTGAGTTAGATGATGCAATGTTTGCGATTTTTGTGCCTCAAGCAATGCAATTTCATCAGCACGGATATTTTTATTAACCGCTTGTAAGGCCGTTAAGCGGTGTAATTCCGCATAATGCGTTATCAGCAAGTTGCTTCGCTTCTTGCATCATCGTTTAGTGCTTGTGGTTGAACACGTTGCTGACTGATGGCAATAAGTTTACGAATATCATTTTTGCCATCGTCACAATTTGATTTGCCATTTGTTTATTGACCGGTTTTAACTGTTTATCAAGCCCAGTAAAAAGAAACCTGTGTAGCCATATTATTACCTTTGTTATCGAGTCACACACGAATTGGGGTTGGTGGTAAAAAGCGGCTGATTTAGTCCTTTAGGAGCTTGTGTTTCTAAAACATAGATGGTTTCAAGTAACAGGGTGCCTGGTGGTAAATGCTTGTTAATCAATAATGAAACGGCACATTTGCCAATATCGCCTGAAACAATCAAATCAATTCCGTTTGCGAATCATTGGGTGATCAGGTTAAGAATGCTAATTCTTCTCGCGTTAAGAGCCAGTTCGCGATCGAAGGTGACGGATTGTTCCATCTTCTTCAATTCCCGGAAAATCGGGAACAAGCATATGCCCCGTTGAGGGTAATCACAATAGATTGCTCTCCCAAGTCTTCTTGTTCAAGCCCAATCACATCAAACAGATTTGGGGCAAAAATTCGCAAATGTGGATTATTATCTTCTGCCTGAATAGACTTGCGCTAAAGTTTGTGCTGCTTCCCCACCATTTGAGGTTGAGTTCCAATAAACGATCGCGCCCTTGCTCTAAAGCGATTTTTCAACTGTTGTTGGCGAGCACGGGTTTTTGCAAGAAATTCTTCAAATCGACCGCTTGTGGCGTGCGTAAATAGCTGTAATGTTTCCCCAAATTCGCTGAATAGGTTGAGCCCATCGGGCAGGTCTCTTCGAAAGCATTTAAAGCCTTGATGATACCAGCTGGCGAGAACCATTTGCATCGTGTTCTCAAAGCAAAGGGACATAAATTTGAATATCCTGTTTTTGCCCTATACGATCTAATCGCCCAATACTTTGTTCTAGCAGATCAGGGTTATCTGGTAAGTTAAAGAGAATTAACTGACTTGCAAATTGGAAAGTTACGTCCTTCAGAACCGATGTTAGAACGTGATTAACACTTGCGCGCCATCTTCTTGTTGGGCAAAGTAAGCAGCCGCTTTATCGCGCTCAACAATGGACATTTTTCATGGAATACCGCAGAGCGGATTCCCTTCGCCTCACGAAGCGCTTTGTTCTAATAAATTGCGGTTTGTGCTTGTTTACAAATCAGTAGAATTTTCTCTTCACGGTGATTTTTAGAGCTGATTAACCATTCAACGCGTGGATCAAATTCCGTCCATTTTGCCGCAGGAGTTCATACGTTGGAAGAGACTTTCCGGATAAAGCTGTTCTGCGATGGTTAAGTCGCCCATCATATTCATTACTTTCAAAGCAGTAGCATATTGCGAAGGCATTTCTAAGGTAATTTGATGATAAAGTGCGGTGAAGCCTTCACACCTTGACGCGTATTTCTAAATAATACTCGGCTTGTTCCGTGGCGATCGATAAGCTCGCTAATGAGCGATTGACGCGCTTGCAAGCGGTCAGATTCTGCAATATTTTTACCATTGATAACCTTAAACATTGGCTCAGTATCTTCTTCGCTTAAAGTTCAGCAATACTATTTTGTTCTGCCGCAGTCAGTGGTTTATCGTTTAATAAAGTAGCGACCGCATCGGCAACGGGTTTATGAGGCTTGTTGTTCCGCGACAAAAGGCTTCGTAAATCATAGAATCTGTCGGGATCTAATAATGCTAAGCGAGCAAAATGGCTTTCTTGCCCGAGTTGTTCTGGTGTAGCCGTCAGTAACAAAACAGAAGGAATCTGTTTTGCAAGTTTTTCAACTAATAGGTAAGCCTCACTTGGCGTATCAACCGACCAAAGCAAGGTGGTGTGCTTCATCCACAGTAGCATATCCCATTCGCAGCCGAGAAGTTGTGCTGCTCGATGGGGATGAGTTGCTAACCATTGAATTGAGGCAATCACTAAAAGATTCGCTTTCAAATGGATTATCAGCTGGGGTTTCATCATCTTCGCTTCTATCAAAAATCAGCACAGCGTTCTTCATCAAATAAAGAGATTTAAAGATTAAAAACGGCGCAACATTTCAACTAGCCATTGATGTTTGTAGGCTTTCTGGCACAAAATCAGCACACGTTCAGATCATCGCGCAGCTGCTGTTGCAAAATCATTCCAGCCTCGATGGTTTTACCTGAAAACCAACTTCATCGGCAAGTAACACGCGAGGAGCTAAGCGTTGCCCAACTTCTTTAGCTATGTGTGATTGATGCGGAATGAGGCTTGCACGAGATGCCACGCATACCACGATGCGGTGATAAAAACTGCGCTTGCTGATGTTGTGAGCTCTGATAGCGTAAGCAAAACGGTCAGCACGATCGAAATTTTGAGCGAAAAGAGGCGATCTTGTGGTTTTACTGAAAGTGATTTTGTGATCGAAGCTGCATTTCAGGCAGCACGGCTTCTTCTTCAGTATCGAGCCGTTTTTCCTAAATAGATACTAAAACCTTGATTGTCGATAACTTGCTCCAACAACTAACTGCCAGCCCTCGCTGCTACGGATGCGATCGCCGACTTGAAATTGCTCACGGACGAGCGGTGAAGCATTCAGTGCGTAAATTCGTTCTTCTTCAGCAGCTGGAAAAAGCAATAGTCACACTGCGATTATCTACGGCTTGAATAATGCCCTAACCCTAATTGGTTTTCGGCTGAAGAAAGCCAGCGTTGTCCAACGACAAACATGATATTCTCCTTTTTATATATAAAAATTGAAGCAAAAGGTTGTTCCGAGTAAGTAAGCTAGCTATTTTAGCAAATACAACACTATTTTCTGCCACAAAACCAAGAAAAAACCGCTTGTAATGTTGTTTTATACAACGTTACAAGCGGTTACTTCCAGTCTAAAATGCAAAATTAGTGTTTGTCTAAAAACTACATGCAACTAAGGTTTGCTTTTAGAACGATATTTTTCATAGAAATCCTTCTTTATGAAAATTAAATGAACAAAAATAAAGTCTTTAAAGTTATTTAACATAACAGTCAAAAAGAAGTAGGACTGGGTAAAAATAATAAAGTTCAGCAATGCTCATCGGGCAGCTGGTGTTTCCTTTTATATTTACTCAGCTTTTCGCTATAATACTTAGTAAAAAGAGTTTCGAATTAAGAAAAAAATGGCACAATTTTATTCTGAAAAATTTACAAAATCGACGACCGCTTGTCATAGTAAAAATCAATCATTAGATTATCAAGGCTTAGGCGTAGCAAATTGAAAGGTAAAACGTGGTTTATTGAAAATGCGTTGCCGGTGAAGAAATTGAGATGCGCCCTATTTATGAAAAACGCCAATATGGACATGGAAAGGCGGTAAAAATTCTCAAAAATCCAGTGAACGCCAATTACCCAGTTGCGTGGTATATCATGAATGTGGTGGTTGCCAAATGCAACTACATTCCTGACATTACAACGCGAAACTAAGCAAAAAGCCCTATTTCAACGGCTTCAAAAACTGCAAAATACGCCAATTGATTTTTCAACCAATGATTGTTAGGGGTGAACCGAAAAGGTTATCGCCGCTGTACTCGGTTAAGTATTGCCTTACAAGCTGGAAAAGTGGTGATGGGATTTCGCCAACAAGGTTCAAACCATATTATTCCATTAACGGAATGCGAGTGCTATTGCCTAGCCTTTCTGCGCTTTTTGCCGAAATTAAGCGAACTTTTAACCGCTTGGCAAAATAAAAAGGCGTTAGGGAGCATATTAGAATTGGTTCAAGCAGATAACACTATTGCAATGCTATTTCGTCATGTTGGTGCACTTTCTGAAAAAGATTCAGCAGCCTTAAAGATTTTTCGCAGCGCGTGAAGAGTTAAGCCTTTTTCGTGATGATCAGCGAACAACAGATTGAGCATTGGTGTGGGCAAGCCCTTATTATATGGTAGGCGGTTGTCAGATCGGTTTTTCGATGAGAGATTTCATTCAAGTAAATGCTGAGTTGAATGCAAAGATGGTGTCTCAAGCATTGGCATGGCTGGAGCCGAGTAAAAACTGACCGAATTCTAGATTTTATTCTGTGGTGTGGGTAATTTTACTTTGCCACTTGCTAAAATGGCGGGGCAAGTCGTTGGTGTAGAAGGCGTCATTGAGATGGTGAAGCAGGCCAAACAAAAATGCTGAATTTAATCAATTAGAGAATGTGGCTTTTTATCAAACAAATTTAGATGAGCCGTTTATTGAGCAGCCTTGGGCACAAGAACCCTTTAATAAAGTTTTATTAGATCCAGCCAGAAATGGGGCATGGCTTTTGTTTAGAATCATCTTTGTGCTTTGGCGCCTGAGCGGATTTGCTATGTTTCTTGTAATCCTGCAACACTTGTGCGTGATGCACAAAAAGCTCATTGAGCAAGGTTATCGCCTTGAAAAAGTGGCGATGATTGATATGTTCCGCAAACGGGACACTTGGAGTCTATTTCTGTTTTTGTGAAAAGCGGCATAGGCAAAGTTTAAACGTATTATCAAAGAGTAAAAATGTCAGAAATTGTTCGTTTAACACCACGTTTAGCCATGGCGCTGGTTGAGGTTGTAAAAATTTCGCCTAAGGTTTTGAGGGACTATTTTACACAGTGAACTAGAAAGTTTTATCGATCCAAATTTATTAGTGGGCAATGAAACTGCTGATGATGCTGCCGTTTATGATATTGGAAACGGAACGGCGATTATCAGCACGACGGATTTCTTTATGCCTATTGTTGATGACCCTTTTTGATTTTGGACGCATTGCGGCAACTAAAATGCGATTAGTGATATTTTTGCAATGGGTGGTAAAACCTATTATGGCGATTGCTATTTTAGGTTTCCCAGTGAATAAATTACAGCAGAAGTGGCACAAAAATTGTTGAAGGTGGCCGTTTTGCTTGCCGACAAGCGGGCATTGCTGTGCGGGAGGGCATTCTATTGACTCGCCTGAGCCTATTTTTGGTTTAGCGGTAACAGGTATTATCCCAACTGAGAAAATTAAGCGAAATGCGAGTGCTGAAGTAGGCTGTCAATTATTCTAGCAAACCATTAGGGATTGGTGTGTTAACGACGGCTGAGAAGAAAGGGTTGTTGAAAGCAGAACATCAAGGCTTAGCGCGTGATGTAATGTGTCAAAGTGAACCTAATCAGTGCAGGGTACTCGCAACTGGAAGAAGTGACCGCAATGACTGATGTCACGGGCTTTGGCTTTTATTGGGGCATCTTAAAAGAAATTTGTGAAGGCTCGAACGTGCGTGCGGTGGTTGATTTTGCGCATATTCAAACCTTAGATGGGGTAAAAGATATATTACGCAAGGTGCCGTGCCTGGCGGTACACAACATATTTTGACAGTTATGGACTTACTTTCTCCAATCACCGATGAGCAAAAAGCCATTTTGTGTGACCTGCAAACTTCTGGGGCTATTGATTGCTCGTTCAACCGCAAGCGGTCGAAAAGTGCAAGAAATTGCAAAATTGGCTAATTGATTCCGTTGGCAAGTTAGTGGCGATGATAGTGATAAACCGTTAATAGAAGTGCAAGCATAATTCAGTAAAATGGCTGGGAATCCTAGCCATTATGTTGTTATGCATTTAACATCGCTTCTAAAGTTTCTTGCGCTTCAAGCCATTGCATTTCAATTTCTTCGACTTGTTTTTCGCCTCAACCTGTTTTGCCAATGTTTCAGTTAGTTTCGCTTTATTTTCCGCCTCATAGATTTCACTAGATGCCAGTAAGGCTTCTAATTCGGCTAAACAAGGGTCGCTTTTTCTAAATCCAATTGGCTAATCGTTTTACGCAATGGTGCTGTTTGTTGACGCGGTTCCGCTTCCTGTCTTTTTGCTCTTTTACGATCTTGCGCAGAAATACCACCACTTGTATTTCCTGTTATTTCGTTAGTTTCAGCTGGTTTTGTCGCTAATAATAGGGCATTTTGTTCATTCAGCCATTTTTGATAATCCTCTAAGTCGCCTTTTAAACTCTTCTGACTTTGTGATCGTGTACCCAAGTAGAATTCATTGACGGTTGAGCGGAGTAAAATGACGATCGTGTGAAACCACCATAATGAACCTTCATAATAAGTCAGTGCATCGAGTTGGGGCTTGGCGCATTTCTAAGTCTAAATGGTTGGTTGGCTCATCTAATAACAGTAAGTTTGGTCGCTGCCACACAATTAAAAGCTAACTAAACTGCGCTTTTTCACCACCAGAGAAAGGAGGCAACCGCTTGATTGACTTTATCTCCTCGAAAATCAAAGCCACCTAAATAGTTGCGTAACTTGTTCAGTCAGGTGCTAATTTTTGTAAATGCCACAACATGGGCTTTCATCAAAACGCAGGGTATCGACTTGATGTTGTGCAAAAATAGCCTAATTGAACGCCTTTAGCTAATTGAATGTTACCGCTTAATGGTGGGATTTCTCCCTGCTACAATTTAATTAACGTTGATTTCCCTGCAGTTTCGTCTGAGCAAACCAATACGAGAGCCAGGAAACAAGGTTTAATTTTACTGACTCTAATACGATTTTATCTGCATAGCCTGCACTGACTTTTTCCATCGCGAGCAGCGGCTAGGCAGTGAAAATGGTGGTTTAAAATTCAAAATTCAAATGGAGAATCCGCATAAGCTGGCGCAATCAATTCCATTTTTCTAAGCTGAATACGACTTTGTGCCTGTTTGCTTTAGTCGCTTTTAGCTTTCAGCGATCAATAAAGCTTTGTAAATGGGCAACTTTGCGTTGCTGCTGTTGGAAAGCTGCATTTGTTGGGCAATTTTGGTCCTGTGAATTTCAAAACGAGGTGTAATTCCCGTGTATTCATGTAAAGTTGTTGATGTTCAATATGATGACACGATCAATAATGGGGTCAAGAGAAATCTCGGTCGTGTGAAATTAAAATTAAAGTACCCCTGATAATTAGTTAGCCATTTTTCCAACCAAATGACAGCATCTCAAATCCAGGGTGGTTAGTTGGTTCTGTCTAATAGCAACAAGTCAGAACGGCAACCACGCTTGCGCTAAATTTAAGCGCATTCGCCATCCCACCAGAAAATGATTTTACCGGTAACGTAAGTTGTTCAGTAGAGAAGCTTCAAGCCCGTTGACGATAACGTCGCTCGCACGCGCTTGGATTGTCCAGGCATCACTGGTATCTAGTTGCGCATGAAGTGTGGCGATTTTATGCCCATCATTTTCATGGTTTGCAATCTCAAGTTGCTCATTTAACGCGGTATATTCTCGGTCACCTAAAATAACATAATCAACTCGCACTGCAATCTAGTGCGGGCGTTTCTTCGGATTTACCCACGAAATTGACCAGTTTTTAGGAAGTGAAACTTCACCGCCTTCAGGTCTGAAGTTCATTTTTAATGAGGGGCAAAAGCGAGGATTTCCCAGCCGTCTTTGCCGACTTAACCCCACTTTTTGACCAGTATGAATGAGTTGCTGAGGTTTTGTCCTAATAAAACAGAGCCCTCTTTTGAGGGTTAAATCGAAAAATATCAGAGTGACAGCGGTTAAATTTGAGGCGGTATTTTGCAAGTGTCACAAAAATAATGATAGTTAAAAAGGCGTGCATTGACGCCGATAAATGAATGTCGTTAAGTGCGGGCTGATTGCTACTGAATTACTTTAGCCACCCATACATGGACGTAATACTTCTGGTACGGTAATTGAGCCGTCGCATTTTTGGTAGTTTTCAACACTGAACAGAGTACGACCAACCGCTAAACCAGAACCATTTAAGGTGTGAACAAAGCGAGTTTTTCTTATCGCCATGAGAGTTTGAACGTGCTTGCATACGACGAGCTTGGAAATCCCACATATTTGAACAAAGAAGAAATTTCACGGTAAGTATTTTGTGCCGGTAGCCACACTTCTAAGTCGTAAGTTTTGCAGAACCAAAGCCCATATCACCTGTGCAAAGGGAGCACTGCGATAAGGTAAGTTTTGTAATTGTAATACTTTTTCTGCGTGTCCAGTTGAGCTCTTCTAACGCTTCCATGGATTTTTCTGGCGCAACGGTTTGTACCATTTCTACTTTTTCGAATTGATGCATACGAATTAAACCACTGAGTATCACGACCGTCAGATCCCGCTTCGAACTGGAAACATGGTGCATGCGCCGTGAGTTTTAGAGGTAGCAATTCTTCATCAATACTTTCATCGCGTACAAGGTTAGTCACTGGGACTTCAGCCGTTGGAATTAAGCTAAATGAACGTTGAACTTCATTTGGGTCTGTCCAGTTAATGGTTGGTGTGGAATAAATCTTCGCTGAATTTTGGATTGACCGGTACCGAATAAAGAGTCATGGTTTACTAAAAATGGTACGTTGGTTTCTAAAGCTAGCCGCATGTTGTTCGGTGTGTAAATCACATGAATTGAGATAATGCACGGTGTAATTTCGCGATTTTACCTTTCATCGCGATCAAAGCGACTTGCAGTTAATTTTGCCCCTGCACTAAAATCTAATCCGTTTCATGTTTCGCCTAATGCCACGTGATCTTTCACTTCAAAATCAAATTAGCGAGGCGTTTCCCAGCGTAAAACTTCTAAGCTTTTCTGAATCATCTTTACTAAGAGGCACTTCTTCTGCAGGGTAAATTTGGTACGAGATAACAATAAGGCTTTAATTTCAGCTTGAACTTGGTCTAATGCCACTTTTGCTTCATTTAATTCGTTGCCCATGTTATCCACTTCTGCCAATAATGCAGAAATACTTCGCCACGTGCTCTTTGCTGCACCAATGTTTTTAGAACGTGCGTTGCGTTCTGCTTTGTAGGGTTTCTGTTTTAACTTGTAGCGCTTTACGTTGTTCTTCTAATGCCTTAACTTGTTCAATATCTAAAACAAAAGTTACGCTTTAATTTTTTAGCGCTTGAGCTACTTCATCTAATCGACTTCTAATAAATTTTGGTCGATCATAATGTTTCTTAATTATGTAATTTAATCATTAACCACGGTTCGCGTTTTCTTAATACGTTGTTTAGCAACTTGCCATTCGCGGTCTTTAATATCTTCACGTTTATCGTGTAATTTTTGCCTTTTTGCCACCACTGTTTTCACTTTTGCCCAGCGGCTTCAATAAAGAGAAAGGCAACATAGTCATCCCATCTCGGTTCACTTGCAAAGAGTGAATCGAGTTCTCGTTTATTGAGTAATAATTTTTCGGGTTCTAGTTGGGTCGGCAACGATATGTGTTGACGCCATATTCAGCGGGGGTAATGGTGGCACCGAATAAAAAGGCTTCGCCATTTCAAAGGTAACATAGCTATCCCCAATATTAGCTTTACCGGCGCGCAGAGATTTCACCCCAACCTTGAAGTTCTAAGCCGGCTTCAATTTCTTCTTCAATAAAAATATTCATGTCGTGCGCGTTTATTTAGCGCAATGGTATTTGAAGCAACTTTTAGGGTTTTTGCCATAATATTCAAACTTAATAAAAATAAACGAGATTCTACCTTAATCTAGCAGATCAGGCAATAGGAACTGTAAGGCAGCGTCCATTCGTAAATGTGCAATCAGCTGAGTCAAATTCGACCGCTTTCGGCTGAATTGGTCGAACTCAAATCGGTTAAATTGCTAATAACTTTTGAGGGTAAGCGATTAGGCACATCTCCCGGATACAGCGTAATCAGTTTGCGGTCTTGGCTACGAATACCCTCGAATCGCTTTAATTGCCACATCACTTTTGTTTGGTAATAACAGGATCTGCTGCACGAATAGCGGAAATTGCGTGATAACCCGTTTCAAATCCCTTCAAATTCTGCATGACGCCCACCTTCTTGTACCAACTGACGCATGAGGCTTTCAAGATTAGGCAGCTGGTCGCTGGTAATGTGATCAGCTTTAGTTGCCACAAATAAGAGTTTATCAATTTGAGCCGAAAATAGGCGATGAAACAGCGAACGATTGCCATAATGGAAATGCTTAAACAGTTGTTGTAAGCCGAGTTTCATTTCTAAAAAGGCTTCATAGCCATGATTTAGCGGTGTTAAGCAGTCCGCTAAAATGACTTGGCAGTCAAATTCGTGAAAAATAATCTTGATAAAATGGTTTTCACAATTTTTCTTGATAAGCCTGATAGCGTTTTTCAATGTATGGTAAGCACTATTTTTCGGGCTATTTTCTAATTTTTGCCAGTCTGCTTCAGTTTGATTTAATAACGGGAAGAATTGATAAATCGGTGCGCCTTTCGTGATTTCTGTTGGCAGCACAAATCGCCCTGGTTGAATGTATTGCATACCAGCATCTTTACAAGCAAACAGGGTAATGAGGTGTATTGTTCACTAATCTCAGCGAGTTGGTTTTCATTGGTTTTTGCAAAAAGATCAAGATTTTCGACCGCTTGTAAGTAGTCTTGTGCTAATTCTGCCCGTTGACCAACGTGCACTTGCATGTTGGCTTTGCGACCATGTTTTGAAATCTTGCGAAAGCATTGGCAAATCAAGCAACCATTCACCCGGATAATCAAAAAATATCTAAATAGAGCGTGCCTGTTTTCTTTAAAGTGTTTGAGTAGCCCATTTTGTCGCTGATAGCGAATGGCAAGGCGAATCTCGCTAATGCCAGTGGTAGATGGCGCCCAAATCGGCGGTTGGCTTTCTAAACATTGGCGGTTTCTATCGTAATCAAAACGAGGAATAGTGAGATCGCCATGTTCAATACGCTTAACTGAAAGAATTTGATGATGGCGTGCTGGCGCAAAAAGATTGAGATGATTTTTCCCATCTTTGCGAATATGCAAAAGCTGATCGACAAGACTGGTAATAAAGGCGGTCTCGCCACTACGGCTTTTAATCCAGTCACGGCTAAGCGAATATGATTATCTAAACCACGTTGGACGAATTTTATGGAGTTTATTTTGATTTGATGAAACATTGTTACAATGCAGAAAGCGAAAAATTAGCCAAATAATAGCAAAAAAACAGCGAGGTAAAAATGGCAAAGCTGGCAGAAACCGCAGAAATTGAATTGAAAATCAGATTAGCATCAGAAAATGTGGCAAAAATGCAGGCGTGGTTAAATAGCCTACCGGAATGCAGCGCATCATCAAGTGATTTTTAGGTAACACTTATTACGACACCCCAGATCGCTTTTTTTGCCCATGAACAAATGGGATTGCGCGTTCGCACCGAAAAATACCCGCTATGAAATGACACTCAAAACGGCAGGAAAAAGTCGTTGATGGCGTGCACTATCCGCCCTGAATATAATTTGCCATTAAATGGACCTAGACCTGATTTTTGCTCAGTTGAATGCACATTTCCAGTTAGGGTTTGAAAATGCTGCCCAAATCAATGCCGAATTGTTACCGACTTTCAGCACTGATTTTACTCGACATATTTGGCTAGTTCGCTACCAGCAATCACAAATTGAAATTGCAGTTAGATCAGGGCAATATTCGAAAATCCATTGGGAGAATGTGAAATTTGTGAGCTTGAGTTTGAATTAAAAATAGGGCGGTTAAAAAGATATTTTTGGCGTTAATTGCCCAAATGCCAATCATGCAAGGTATATGGTTTAGCGATTTAAGCAAGGCGCAACGGGGTTATATTTAGGACAAGCGGTTAAATTTTCCAGAAGAAATTGCAAAAAGCCTCAAAGCCGATTCTTTGCTAAAACAAGAAGCGCTGTTGGCAGATTATATTCGAATATCCAGAAAATAGCGCTTATTTAGCCGCACTAAATCAACAGTTAAAAACCGAATTTGATTGGGCGCAAATGCAAGCTTATTTAAAAAGCCCAACCTATTTTGCACAGAATTTAGCGCGTTTTAACCCAGCGTTATGCAGGCTAATATGTTAGAATCTGCGACATGAAACAAAATGACCAACAAATACAAATTACCCTGAATTTTGGAAGCGTAAAAGTCTGCTTGAAATGAATGATGCCGAGTGGGAGGCGCTGTGCGATGGCTGCGGTAAATGCTGCTATCGTAAATATATTTTAGGTAGAGGCAAGCGAGAGCGACTTTATTATATGCGCGTGGCATGCAATCTTTTTAGATGTGGAAACGGAAGATGCACGAATTATCCGAACCGTTTTAAAATCGAGCAAGATTGCACTAAGCTCACCAAAAAGAATTTACCTGATTTCGGCTGGGTTGCCTCAAAACTTGTGCTTTATCGCCTCACTTTACGAGGGCAAGCTCGTTGTTTGATTGGCACCCACTCATTTCCCCAACAACCTGACTCCGTTAAACAAGCGCAAATTCTGATTGCCAATGGCGTTCACGAAAAGGATGGATTGAGTGGTTTGAGTTTGTGATTGACGAAGTTTAATGCTAGCGGTGTGGATTTTGTGAATTTTTGCAAAATCACACCGCTTCTACTTGCATCAAAAATAAAATGTACTACTTTAATAGTACCAAGTTAAAAAGAGGAGTAAACATGAGAACCGCATTAGTGACTGGCGCAACAGCAGGATTTGGTACGGCTATTTTCGTAAATTGCTGATTGCTTCAGGTTATAAAGTGATTGGAACTGGCAGACGCGCAGCGCGTTTAGCAGAGTTACATTCTGCAATTAGGCAATAATTTCTTACCGCTTGCATTTGATGTGAGCGATGAAAAAGCGACTGAACAGGCATTAAATAGCCGTCCTGAAGGTTGGAAGCATGTTGATTTATTAGTAAATAATGCAGGGCTTGCGTTAGGGCTTGAGCCTGCCATCAAGCAAATTTAGCAGATTGGTATCAGATGATTGATACGAACATTAAGGGCTTGGTTACGGTCACCCGTTTCATTTTTACCTGAAATGGTAGCGCGCAATACGCATGTTATCAATTTAGGCTCAATTGCAGGAAGTTATCCTTATGCGGGTAGCAATGTTTACGGTCGGAACGAAAGCGTTTGTAGAAGCAATTTAGCTTTGAATCTGCTGCAGATTTAGCCGGCACCAAACTGTACGAGTAACCAATGTTGAGCCGGGCTTATGTGGTGGCACAGAGTTTTCAAATGTGCGCTTCCATGGCGATGATGAAAAAGCGGCGAAGGTTTTATGAAAAATGTTGAGTATGTCAGCCCAGAGGATATTGCTAACATTGTGCTATGGCTAAATCAACAACCAGAGTATGTCAATATTAACCGCATTGAAGTTATGCCAACTGCACAAAGTTTTGCGGGGATGTCAGGCCAGCCGAAAATAATAGGTTGGTTACCTTGAGGGCGTGCTGAGGTACGCCGTTTTTAAGTCATTCTTATAAAAAGCAATCGAACAAAAATGGGATAAAAGGAAATAACAAAAATATGTCGACACACTTTTTAAACCCTTATTTCCGGGTGAATTTGGGGGAATGTATGTACCGGAAATTTTAGTGCCTGTACTAAAAACAGCTTGAGCAAGCTTTTGTTGAAGCGCAAAACGATCCTACATTTCAGCCGAATTTGCCGATTTACTAGAAAAATTATGCAGGTCGCCCAACTGCTTTAACGCTTTGTCGTAACTTAACGAAGAGGCAGTAAAACTAAACTTTTACCTTTAAACGCGAAGATTTATTACACATTGGTGCGCATAAAACTAACCAAGTTTTAGGCCAAATTTTATTGGCAAAACGCATGGGGAAAAACGCGAATTATTGCTGAAACTGGCGCAGGTCAACACGGTGTCGCGACTGCCTTAGCGTGCGCTATGTTAGATATGTCTGTGTGGTTTATATGGGCGCAAAAGATGTGGAACGCCAATCTCCAAACGTGTTTCGTATGCGTTTAATGGGGGCTGAAAGTTATTCCAGTGCAAAAAGGCTCTTGTTCGTTAAAAAGATGCTTGCTGTGAAGCGATGCGAGATTGGGCGGCAAAATTATGAAAACTACTCATTACTTAATTGGTACGGGCTGCAGGGCCACATCCATTCCCAACAATGGTAAGAGAATTTCAAAAAATGATTGGCATTGAAACCAAACGTCAAATTCTTGAAAGAGAAGGGCGCTTACCAGATGCGGTGATTGCCGCTGTCGGTGGCGGTTCAAATGCGATTGGTATGTTTGCCGATTTTTATTGATGAAACTGCAGTTGGGTTAATTGCGTTGAGCCAGCTGGTAAAGGGATTGAAACAGGCGAGCATGGCGCACCGCTTAAAACATGGCACAACAGGTATCTATTTCGCATGAAATCGCCAATTATGCAAGATAAAGATGGACAAATTGAAGAATCCTATTCAATTTCAGCTGGACTAGATTTCCCATCAGTAGGGCCACAGCATGCTTATTTGAATGCGACAGGCTGAGCAGAATATGTTTCTATTACTGATGATGAGGCTTTAGAGGCATTCCCAAGCGCTTGCAAGACATGAAGGGATTATTCCTGCATTAGAATCTTCTCACGCTTTGGCTTATGCGTTAAAACTGATTAAACAACAACCAGAAAAAGAACAATTATTGGTGGTGAATCTATCAGGACGTGGCGATAAAGACATTTTTACCGTAGATAAAATTTCTTTAAATGGAGGGGCAAACTAATGAGCCGTTTTGACACTTTATTTCAAAGTTTAAAAGCAAAAATGAAGGGCGTTTGTGCCATTTGTGACCCTTTGCGATCCAGATTTTGACCGTTCATTTGAAATTATTGAAACTTCTAATTGCCAACGGTGCGGATGCATTAGAGCCAGGTTTTCCATTTTCTGATCCACTTCTAGATGGGCTGGTGATTCAAGCAGCCAATAAACGGGCATTAGATGGCGGTTTTAGCACAGATAGTTGCTTTGCATTGATTGAGAAAAATTCGCACAAAATATCCAGAAATGCCGATTGGTTTGTTGTTATGTGCTAATTTGGTTTTTGTACCGACGCAAGAAGCTTTTTAAACGCTGCCAAAAAGGCTGGCGTTGATGCGGTGTTAATTGCAGATTTACCAATCCTAGCCGCAGAAGAGTTTGTACCAACTGCAAAAAGCACATGGTATTCAACCTGTGTTTATTTGCCCGCCAAACGCAGATGAAGCCACAATTTCTCGTATCGCCAACTTAACCGAAGGTTATACCTATTTAGTTTCTCGTGCAGGTGTAACCAGTGCAGAAAACCAATCTCATGCTGGCAATTTAGATACATTAGTTGAAAGCCTCAAGCGGTCAAATTCCCTGCCCTAATTTTGCAAGGCTTCGGCATTGCCAAACCAGAACAGAGTTAAAGACGCTGGCGTTAGGGTTGTGATGGTGCGATTTCAGGTTCTGCGATTGTGAAAATTATTGAACGTAATTTAGATAATCGCGAATTTAATTCGAGAATTATCGGCTTTTTGTTAGTGAAATGAAAGCGGGCAACGCGTAGTTAGTTACAAAGAAAAATAAAAAGCGAGTGGATGTAAATCATGCCACCTCGCTTTTTACTTTCAAAGCTTTAGTTTTTAGGTTAGTGCTTAGCTTCAAATCCGCCACTTTTATGCGCACGATAAATCGTCATTGATGGCGTGAACTGAGGCGAGCGCGGAAGATTCAACAAAATGTCTGTCGCCAAACCTACACCGTGGAATTTTACGGCCTCGTGTTCAACCACAATATCTACCTGACCTAAGGCTTCAGCCCTTCACCTTTAGCGGTTAAGTTATAGTGAGACATTTTGATCTCTAGCTTGAGTTAAACTCAAAATCGCATTATAAACGGCATCTACTGGACCGTTACCACCGATTGATGAGGTACTTAATTTCTCACCATCTAATTCTGACTTGAACAAAAGCTGTAGCTGGATATTCTTTAGTCGAGTGTGCAGAAAGTTTATCTAACAGTAAACGATCTTCATCACCTTGTTGCATATCAATGAACGCCAAGGCTTCCAAGTCATAATCAAACACTTGGCCTTTTTATCGGCTAATTTCAAGAAAGCATCATATAATTTATCTAAATCATAATCTTGCTCGGTGTAACTCCATATCTGCCATATGATCTTTACAGCTGCGCGACCAGAGCGTGCAGTTAAGTTTAATTTTCTTTCTTCAAGCCAATGGTTTCTGGTGACATGATTTCGTAGGTATTTTTGTTTTTCAACATGCCATCTTGGTGAATACCAGAGAGTGTGCAAAAGGCATTTGAACCCTACAATCGCTTTATTCGGTTGAATCGGCATGCATTACACAGTTGGTTGACCATTTGGCTGACACGGTGAATTTCTTGTGTGTTAATGCGGGTATCTCACGCCCATAAATTCTTGGCGGGTTTTAATTCCCATCACCACTTCTTCTAATGCCGTATTGCCTGCACGTTCGCCAACTACCGTTAATGGTACACTCAATTTGTCTTGCGCCATTTTGCACTGCAGTTAAAGAGTTTGCAGTTGCCATACCTAAGCTGCATTGTGGCAATGCACGGAAATAATCGCTTTATCAATATTTGGTACACGGTTACGCACTTGAGCAATGATGTTGCCATATTCATTTGGTAAGCAGAAACCTACTGTGTCTGGAATATTAACCGTTGTTGCGCCAGCGTTAATGGCAGCTTCTACAATTCGGCAGATATTATCAATTCCGGTACGGCCTGCATCTTCACAAGAGAACTCCACATCATCGGTATAGTTGCGTGCACGTTTTACTGCTGCCACAGCCATTTTTACCACATCATCGAAAGAACGTTTTAATTTAGCCTCAACATGTAATGCTGAGCTAGCAATAAAGGTGTGAATACGGAAAAGCTTCAGCTCACTTTTAACGCCTCATAAGCTGCATCAATATCTTTATCGACTGCGCGAGAAAGTGTGGCTACACGGCTATTTTTGATATGACGTGCAATCGTTTGTACAGATTCAAAATCCCCTTGAGAAGAAAACTGAAAACCCACTCCATCACATCCACACCTAAACGTTCAAGCGCCAAAGCAATTTGTAATTTTTCTGCGTTTAGCTCGCTTTTAATGCTTTGTTCGCCATCACGAAGGGTTGTATCAAAAATAATAATGTTGTTATTGCTCATAATCAGTCCTCTGTATGCGTTGTGTGGGAATGGTTTTGCCACAAACGCCTTGATTGTAGTCTCTTTTTAGAGAAAAGCTCGCATGGAGATGCGGGCGAAAGTTGTGGATAGTGAACTCATTTCTCAGACAATCTTTATCCTCGCATCAAAAATACGATAACAGAGATAATCGGAGTGAGAGTTGTTTTTCCATTGTTGTGTGTGTTTGTGTTTTGCATTGTAATTTGTTTGCGCTGTGTATATTAAACTCATTTGGAGTATTGTCAATAGTGTATTTCACTTTGCGCAAACGTTTACTAGATTAAATTGTGATTTTTAAATAGCGTAAAATGCTAAAGATATGTTGATTTTATAGATGAATGTGTCGAGTTTAGATAGTGATGTCAAATAAATACTAAATAATTATTGAAAAATTAAAAGTAATTTAATCTTAAGGAGTGTTTGATGGATTTTTAATCGATTTGAGATAAGCTATCAAATGAAAGGATTCTCCTTTTGAACAAAATCCTAGAGAATTTGATAGGCTAGCTTTGATAATTTTTAATCTAAGGAGTCTTTATGACCATGCCGTTTAAAGCCATTATTTCAGATTTGATGGCACATTGTTAACGGGGGAACATCGAATCGAGAATTTACGATTCAAACTCTCAGTCAGCTTGCTGAAAAAGGGGTAGATATTTATTTTGGCTGCGGGCGTAATTATCCGGATGTAAAACATCTGATTAAAAAGTGACCTGCTGATGAGGCTATGTTAGTCACCTCAAATGGGGCACGAGCAAATTATCGGGTAAAATGGTATTGAATCACTATTTGCTAGAAGAATTTAGCCAAAGCTTTAATGTCAGTGCCATTTGACCCACTGAATGTTTGTTTAAATAGTTATCAAGGCGATGATTGGTTTATCAATGTGGATATTGGAAGCGTTGAAAAATATCATCAAGATTCAGGATATTGCTGGCAAAGTGGTTGATTTCCAGAATCATCACGGTAGAGAAACCGAAAAAGTTTTTATATCGGCAGAACACCAGCAGATCTCGCCCCTGATTGAGGCTTATATTCAAGACAAATTCGGTGAACAAGTTTATAGGACCCATTCCACCCTACAGTGCCTAGAAGTGATGAATAAAAACGTGCCAAAAGCGAATGCCTTAGATGAACTTGTCACATCGAGGCTATCAACTTAGCGATTGCATTGCTTTTGGGGATGGGTTAAAATGATAAAGAGATGCTCGTCATGCTGGAAAAGGCTGTGTAATGGGAAACGCTGATAAGCGACTTAAAGCCCTATTACCTGAGCATGAAGTGATTGGTGAGACAAAGATGAAGCCGTCGCTTGCTATTTTACGTAAGCTCGTTTAATTTAGCTTAATTTACCTCGAAAAAGAAGAAACAAGCGGTTAAATTTTTGAAACCATTTTGCAAAATGATAGTCAATTTTAACCGCTATCTTTCTTGGGAAAAGATATGAAATTCAAATCTTTGCTTTTGTTGCTTGGTATTGCCGCTTTAGGTGTCGCAGGCTGCGTTTACTACAGCAAGGAAGATAACGCTAAGCAAGTCCATTACATTACTGAAGCTGTTTCGTACAACTTTAGAAAACCGTGCTAGCAACAGGTTCTGTACGCGCCAGTCAGCGAACAGAGGTTGAGGCGCAGGTATCTGGACGCATTATTAACTTGTATGTAAAGCTTGGGCAAACAGTCAAAAGGCGATTTAATTGCTGAAATTGATTCATGTAGCCAAAGCAATAGTTTAAGTACTGCAGAAGCGCAATTAGCTTCTTTATCAAGCCCAACTGGCTTCAGCGAAAGTGGCGTTAGAAGTGGCGCAAGCCAACTATAACCGATTAAGCAAATTATATAAGCAGAATAGTGCATCTGAAGCAGAAGTCTGAAACTGCGAAAACACTTTAGCTTCAGCCAAAGCGAGCGTGAATGAGGCGGTCGCGCAGATTAAGCAATCTCAAATTTCGGTAACAACGCGCGCACTAACTTAAATTACACTCAAATTTTATCGCCCATGGATGGCGTGATTGTTTCTATTCCGGTTTCGATTGGACAAACGGTAAACTCTGCACAAGCTCACCAACCATTGTGCATGTCGCCGATCCTCGAAAAATGTTGATTAAGTTAGAAATTTCAGAAGGCGATATTGCGCAGAGTCAAAGCGGGTCAGGCAATGAGTTTTACCACTTTAGCTGAGCCGAATTATCGGATTCAAAGTCAAATTGAAAGCATTGATCCAGCGCTTACGATATTAAGTGATGATAATTCATCGAATCAAATATGTGGAGCACCAGGCAATACCGAGGCACTTTATTATTATGCCAATGCATTGGTAGATAATAGTGAGCAACGGTTACGTATTGGAATGACTGTACAAGGGCAAGTCGATATCGCGAAACGTGAAAAAGTGTTGGTGGTAGCCAATACCGCATTAACAAAACGTAACGGCGAAAACTACGTGCAAGTGTTAGAAAAATCAACAGCCGATTGAGAAAAAGTCGAGATTGGTTTTAGCGGATGGTCAGCATACGGAAATTTTAAGTGGTTTGAATGAGGGGAGAAAGTGATTACGACTCAACGTTCAAATAGTGAAAAATAGCAGTGAACCGCGCCGTGGACCGGGTGGTTTCTAACTCAACACTTAACAAAATGGTTTACTTTGCAGGTTTCGCTGTAAAAATTCTGAGTTTGATAGAGAAAAGCCTCTGATGCCAAGCGACCAGCTATTTGAGTAGCCTGTTAATCTAATGCTTGGCAGCAGATTATTTTTATTCCATTCTTTTTATGCTTTTTCTAGGCTACGTAAGTAGGCAATCTCTTCTGTCCAAATATCTGGATTGATGGTTTCTAAGATCATCGGAATGCCATTAAAAGCGGGTCATCTTTCATAATAAATTTGCAATTCGGTACTAATAGTCCCTTCCGCAGGGTATCGTGACGGTCTTTTCGTACCCAATGGTGTTTTTGTGAGCCATTTAGTGCATGCCACGTAAAATATTCAAAACCAACAACTTGGTCAAATTCCTGAAATACCTTTGGCAGCCTGCCAATGAGCTGATGTCATAGCTGCGCCGAGAACGTATGACAAGTGTCTAAACAAACGCCCACACGGTTTTTATTTTTCACTTGCTCAATAATTTCAGCTAAATGTTCAAAGCGATAACCCAAATTTGAGCCTTGTCCTGCCGTGTTTTCAATCACCGCCACTACATTCGGTACTGCATCAATAGCAGATGTTAATAGATTCGGCAATACAGTGCTAAACAGTCACTTTTCGCTAATTTTATTTAAGTGCGAGCCTGGGTGAAATTTAACAAGGTTAAACCTAATTGATTGGCACGGTGCATTTCATCAATAAAAGCGGCGCGAGATTTTTCTAAGCCTCTCAGTTTCTGGACTGCCGAGGTTAATTAAATAGCTGTCATGTGGCAGAATTTGGGCAGAAGAAACCCATGGCCTGGCATAAAAACGTTTAAATTTTTCAATGGTTTCTGCTTTATGCAGGTGCTTGCCATTGGCGTTGGTTTTTAGTAAATAATGCAAAGGCATTTGCCCCAATTTCTACTGCGCGTAACACGGCATTTTCTACGCCGCCAGAAGCACTCACATGTGCGCCGATATATTTCATTTTGTGTCCTATTAACTGAATTTCATGTAAAATAACTGCACTTTCCTTTCATTTGAGAAAAATGCACGAAACAATGATTAACGATTTTTCCCTATTATGTCGTTTATTTGGGAATCTCTTCTACCGCCAGCCGACTGATTCTTTATTAGCTGGTACTTTCCAGTGGTTGAGCCCAAGGCGGATTACGCCAGCAATGGGCGCTTAACACCGATGCGCAGAGCGAATTAGCGCTAACGCTGATAGAAAAACACGCACACCCTACGGAATTAAGTGCTGCCTTATCAAGCTCATTTTTGCCGATTCAGGTAATGTTTCAACAAAAATTTCTGATTATCAAATCAATGTCGCTGAGTTTGAAGCCTTTTCGCTTAACGCGCGATATGCCAGTATTAAGTGATTACGATCATGTCGCACTATTATTACTGACCGCTTCTGGATGAAGATAACTTGATTCTGACCGCAGCTCAACAAGCGTTATTTGCGGATTTTTATTACCCGTGATGAGCAAATTTTTAGGGTAAAGTGGAAGCACAAGATTCCGCATTTTATCGCGCATTAGCGCAACTAACCCGTGAGGCGCTGGCTGCAATGGCTGATGAATTAGACGAGCAGTCAGACGACTAGTCAATAACATTTGCAAAAATCCAAAAATTTCACCGCTTACTCATTAAAAAGGTTTATACATTATGGCAACAATCGCTTCAGACCCACTTGTGCTCGTCGATGGCTCTTCTTACTATACCGTGCATTTCACGCATTCCCTCCAGTTGATCTAACCGAGACGGTGAGCCAACAGGCGCCGTTTATGGCGTAATCAATATGCTTAAAAGCCTGATTACGCAAGTTTCGCCAAGTCATATTGCAGTGGTGTTTGATGCTAAAGGTAAAACCTTTCGTGATGAATTATTCGAGCAATATAAATCTCATCGTCCTCCAATGCCAGATGATTTACGTGCACAAATCAGCCTCTCCATGCAATTATCAAAGCGCTCGGGATTCCATTGATTTCAATTGAAGGGGTTGAAGCTGATGATGTTATCGGCACCCTTGCGGTTCAAGCTGCCCGTGATGGCAAAAATGTGCTGATTAGCACGGGCGATAAAGATATGGCGCAGTTAGTGAATGAGCATATTATGCTGATTAATACCATGAATAATACCTTGCTAGATCGTGAAGGTGTTATTGAAAAATATGGCATTCCACCTGAGCTGATTATTGATTATTTGGCGCTACAAGGCGATTCATCGGATAACATCCCGGTGTAAAAGGGGTAGGTGAGAAAACCGCACTTGCTTTATTGCAAGGAATTGGCTCACTAAAACGATTTATGAAAATTTAGATAAAGTTGCCTCACCTCTTTCCGTGGTGCAAAAACGATGGCGCGGAAATTACTGGCAGAAAAAGAAATGGCAGATCTGTCTTTATTTATTGGCAACCATTAAAACGGATGTACCGCTAGAGGTTAAGCATGATGAGCTTGCTGCAGCCTCAGAATCAAGATGAACTGGTTCAGTTTATTTGGTCGCTATGAATTCAAACGTTGGCTAAAATGAAGTGATGAACGATGCTAATCCCGTCACGGAAAGTCGAGAAAAACGCCAAACATTAGGCGCTTATCAGCTGCTGCATCCTTACAAGCGGTCGAAAATACGGAAAATTTTGCAGAACCAGCAGTTAATCCGATTACGATTGATCGCAGTCGTTATGAAACCATTACCACTGAATCACAATGTAGCAAAATGGATTGACTTAATGGCTGCCGCCCCATTGATAGCCTTTTGATACTGAAACTGATAATTTAGATGCGATGCAAGCAAATTTAGTTGGGGTTTCGTTTGCACTTCCTGACGGTCAAGCTTGTTATATCCCGCCAGCGCATAAAGCCAAAAAGTGCGCCTGTTCAGAGCGATTTATTTGCGACTGAAGAAGAGGAGGATATCATATGGCGTGACATTAGTAAAGATCAACTAAATTTAACCGCTTGTTTAACGCAACTTAAACCGATTTTTAGAAAAATCCGGCTGTGTTAAAAAGTGGTCAAACAAATTTGAAATATGATTTAACGGTGTTGGCTAACCATAGTATTTCAGTTCAAGGCGTGGCTATTTGATACGATGTTGAATCTTACACGCTAAATAGCGTGGGTAGACATAATATGGATGAGTTAGCCAGCCGTTATCTCAACCACCAAACGATTTCTGTTTGAAGAGATTGCTAGTAAAGGTAAAAATCAACTTACTTTTTGATCAAATCAGCATTGAAAAAGCCAGTGAATATGCCGCAGAAGATGCAGATGTGACGATGAAACTGCATCAAACGCTTTTTCCTCAACGTTAGAAAAAGATTCCAAGTTTTGCGCAATTATTTAATGAAATTGAGATGCCGTTAGTTTCAGTGCTTTCGCATATTGAACGAAATGGGGATTGATCGACCCGCAAAAATTATTAGCTCAATCGGCAGAAATTGAAGCGAGACTGCCGAGTTAGAAACGATGGTGCATAGTGAACGGGTGCTGTATTTAATTTGGCATCAACCAAACAATTGCAAAGAAATTCTGTTTGAAAAGTTAGGCTTGCCGATTTGTGAAAGAAAACCCCCAAAAGGCGCACCTTCTACCAATGAAGTAGTTAGAAGAGCTAGCGCGAAAAAGGCATATCGTGCCAAAACTTTTAATGGAGCATCGTGGGATTGAGTAAATCGAAATCAACTTATACCGATAAAGTTGCCACAAAATGATCAATCCAAAAACAGGACGCGTGCATACTTCTATCATCAGCTGTAACGGCAACAGGCCGACTATCTTCGAGTGATCCAAATTTAGCAGAACATTCCAATTCGTAATGAAGAGGGCAGACGCATTCGCCAAGCCTTTTACTGCACGTGAAGGTTATAAAATTGTCGCAGCGGACTATTCTCAAATTGAGTTACGCATTATGGCGCATTTATCTAATGATGAAGGCATGATTACCGCTTTTGCGCAAGGCAAAGATATTCACCGCGCAACGGCAGCGGAAATTTTGGCATAGCGCTTGAAGATGTCACCAGCGAGCAGCGCCGTAGTGCTAAAGCAATTAACTTTGGCTTGATTTATGGCATGTCCGAGTTTGGCTTATCAAACCAGCTAGGCATTTCTCGTGCGGATACCAAACATTATATGGAACGTTATTTCCACCGTTACCCAGGTGTACAACAATTTATGCAGGATATTCGTGTTTCTGCAGCAGAGAAAAGGCTATGTTGAAACCTTATTTGGTCGTCGCTTATATTTACCAGAAATCAAATCAGCAGTAGCATGCGCCGAAAAGCTGCTGAGCGTGTAGCAATCAACGCACCGATGCGAAAGGGACAGCGGCGGATATTATTAAAGTCGCAATGATTGGCATTAATAAAGCGATTGCACAAGATGAAAACATTAAACTAATTATGCAAGTGCACGATGAGTTAGTGTTTGAAGTCAAAGCTGAGACAGGGTTGAACATTACAGCAAAATTATCAAAACTGAAATGGAAAAAGCCATTGATATGAAAGTACCACTCATTGCAGAAGTAGGCGTGGGTGATAACTGGGATGAAGCGCATTAAATTTTTAAAAATGAAGCTAAACACGGGGAGTTCAAAATGAAGAAAACCATTATTGATGATTTCTACAACAGCGATTGTCTGCTGCTGTCAGTGCGGTTGTAATGAAACCTAGATCCAATTAGTACAGTTCAACTCGTACGTTACAGAACACAATGGTAAAGAAATCACTTATGCTGAAATTTTGGCACAAAGTGACCGCTTTGTAATAATCCAACATGGTCACAAGAATCGAATGAAGATCACGTGGCAAAGAGGCGCGATGTTAGTGATTCGATAAAAAGTTAATGTTGTTTGCCATGGCAAACGAATCTGCAATTGCGCCAAAGATTTGCCTCTGAGCTTTCTAGATTGAGACGAGATTGCAAAAAGTTATTCCTGCGGAAGAATTTGAGAAGGTGCGTAAGCAATATGAAGATCGTAAAAGTGATAAAACGCCAGCATATAATGAAGTGCGTCTTAGAGAGTTAGTAACAGCGTTTTGTCATTTCCCTGATCCAACTACTGAACTTACTGAATTTATTTCTCAAGTAAGATGGCCTCGAGGCGGTGCTTGTTCGCTAACAGAAGAACAGAAAAAGCGCTTGAGACAGAATTTGCCTTTAAATATGGTTCTGCTGAATCCATTTTATAGGCCATTTTATGAAGAAAAGGCGTTGAATTGGCTAAAAATTTTGATGTAGAAAAAGTTGAAAATGCTAAACAATTTGATGTCGAATGAAAAAGTCACTTTTACCGTGCAATACCGCAAGAAAAAGTGCAAGAAAGTTTAATAAAAATACTCCGCAAGCGTAGGGGTAATTTTTATGAGTTAAGCATCAATGGCGAGTGAAGAATCAACGAAGCCACCGAATGTACTATCGGTGTTTACCTCGCCGATAGAGTGGTAAGGTTTGAGCTTTTTATTCAACATATTTAATTGAATCTTATATTATTTAGTAAAAATCAGGGGTGAATATTATTCACCTGATTTTTATTCCTGATTTTTATTAAAGTTGACTTAAATCTTCCGCAATTTCCTCCGCTTGCTTAATCACATAGCTCACGGCTTCTTCCTGTTTATCCGGCGGGTATTTATAACGCTGTAAAGCTCGTTTCACGAGAATACGCATTTTGGCGCGAACGCCTCTCTTTGTATTGCCAGTCGATGGTACACTGAGCGTCTTAAATGTATCGGTAATTTCTTTGGCTAGTTTGCTCAATACTTCATCGCCCATCAGCTCACGGGCGCTGGTTTTCAGGGCAGGGCTTCGTAGAAGGCGAGTTCTTCTTTTTCAGCCCCAGCTTTTCACCTAACGCTAAGCGTTCTTGGAAGTCTTGGCTCATTTTGAAGAGCTCATCCGAAAATTTTCTACCACGCTTAAATTGTGGTTTGTGGTATTGATTTAGGGCTCTTTTCAAACGTCGCTCAAGTCTTTTTGCAAGGTGAGGTTTGCGCCCTGATTTGGCTTTTGATTTCGCTTGCCAAATAACGCTCCACCGCGCTGACCCATAAATTCTTCGTCAGGCTATAATGGTCCGCAAAAACCTCTTCAGAAAGTAGGTTGATTTGCGGCTGCGGTTTTTCCAGCAGATCGAAATAAATCAATCACGCCTTCGGAATAGCGACGCTTGATTAACCAATTTTCTAAACAAAATCTGTCTTTCATTAGTGCCTGTACCATTTTGTTCGCGCTTTTAGTGAGAAATCGCTCGAACGGCATCATAAAAGGCGACTTTCTTGGTTGTACGGCTCCAACTTCAGCCAATGCGCCGCACAGCATATAGCCTCACTCAAACCTGCTGCTTTCAAAAAGGCTTTTTGGGTGGTCTGGTTTCTATCGACCAATGCTGTCGTGTGCTTTGCCCTCAAACGGTAGTGATCGAGGCTTAAAATATGGTTGGCGCAAAACGAATCGCCATCAAAAGATCATTCGGATTATCTTTTCTCAAGGCCGCCTGAACATCAGTTTTCCCTTCAACCGGCGTTGCAAACAGGCTGCGGATGAACTTCTAAATGCTCTTTCATTTTAAAAGAACACATCAATTAGCGCTATCAGCCAGCTTTGCCCTTGCCTTGTGAATTGCATGTATTGCTGGGTCGCTTCTTTGAGTTTTTCGGCAATGCCGACATAATCCACAATCCCTGTCGCCGCTTTTCTCGGCTTTTTATTGCGGAATACGCGGTTAACCCGAGCAATCGCCTGCATCAGATTATGCGCGCATCGGCTTTCGTCGATATCATCGTATTACAGCAAGGCGCATCAGAGCCGTCACCATATATCGCGCACAATCACCGCTTTCAGCGATCGTTCGGGTCTGTAAGCGGCGTTCCAGCGTTTGTTTTTCCCTGTTTACGAACGTGTTTCTGCATTTCCGGCGCATCAGGAAGCAGAACCCGTCATCACAATTTTAATCGCCCCTTCGTTAATATTGTCCGAATGACCATTCAGGGCGCAGTTTGATGATTTCATTGTATAAGTCCACGCAAATCTGACGACTGAAACCACCATCATCGCTTTGCTATCGACGACTTCATTGCGTTTGGCAAAATGCTGCACAAAATCCGCAGCTAAATCAGCCAGGCGAGCTTTGCGAACCCAGCAATTTTTCCTGCAAACGCAGGGCGGGGATTGCTCCTCTTCCAGCAGCTCATCAATTTCTTTGAATAGCTCATCGTGTTCTTTTTCGTTTAAGCGGATTTGGCGTGCTTCGACACACAATAGCTATGGTTGCGCCATCTTCCACCGCATCTTGCAAGTCGTAAATCGACACATAACGCCCGAACTACATCTTGCGTGTCCTTATCTTCTAGGCTGATCGGCGTACCGGTAAAAACCAATAAATGAAGCATTAGGCAACGCATCGCGCAAATAGCGGGCGTAACCTGCCTGAAATTTGCCCTTTATGCAATTTTTGCGTAAAGCCATATTGGCTGCGGTGTGCCTCATCGCTGATTACAATGATATTGCTGCGCTCATTTAAAACAGGGGAAGCGGCTTTCTTCCTCATTTGAGGGCGAATTTCTGAATTGTCAGTAAAAACACGCCGCCCACTTCATTTTGCGCGAGCAGTTGGCGCAGTTGATCGCGGTCTTCCACTTGTTGCAGTGTTTGTTTGAGTTTAAATCTTTGCCTGAAGAAAAAGGTTTGGAAAAAGCTGACCGTCTAAAATCGTTGCGGTCGGTGACCACCATAAATCGTCGGATTTTTCAATTCAGGCTGCGCAAACGGTTGCCTGCATAAAACAACATAGAAATCGACTTTCGCCCGAACCCTGCGTGTGCCACATCACGCCAATGCGGCGGTCGCCTTTTCGAAGTCGCCCAAAAAGGTGCAATCTACCGCTTCATTTACGCCGTAATATTGATGGTACGCCGCGATAATGGTTTTACCAACAGAACTCCGTTCAAATAAGACGAAATAGCGGATATAGTCCAATAAATCCTCAGGCTGCATTAAGCCAGTGAGCAGGCTTTGCAATTCATCGTCAAAATATAAGCGCGTACTTTTATTTTTTTCATCGACCACTTTCCACGGCGTAAAGCGTTGGAAGTCTGCAGAAAGCGAGCCCAAACGTGCGGTCAATGCCGTCTGAAATAATCAAGGCTTGGTTGTAAACAAACAGCTCGGCAATTTCATCTCTTTATAGGTTTCAAACTGATTAAACGCCTGCAATAAATCCGCCGATTCGCGCAGCGGATTTTTCATTCAAATACCACCAAGGGCAGACCATTTACAAAGCCGATAATATCAGGAATCCGCTTGCCCCCCTTACGGCTGCGGATTTCCAGCTGATTGACGGTAACAAAGCGGTTGTTCTTCACCTGCTCAAAATCCACCAAGCGCGCCATCTCGATTTTTTGCTCGCCGTTTAGCCTGATATTCCACCCGCACGCCATCGCGCAACAGTTTATAAAACGCCTGATTACGCACCACCAAGTCGCCAATATCGCTTTTTCGTCGCCGATTTTCACCAGAATCAACCGCACTTTCAGGTAGCTGCGGATTAAGTTTACGCACCGCTTCAGCGCAGTTGCTCAATAAAAACTACACCGCTCAAATCGCCAGCGGACAAACTCGCCCTCATGAACAGGCAAGTCTTTACCGTAGTGATATTCCCCAACCGAGGATTGCAGGCGTTGAAGGTGAGTTGTTCGATGTCGTTTTCGTTGAGCATGATAAGCTCCTTAGTGTATTGAGCCTAACTATCCTCTTTTACGAAAGAGAGGAAAGTATCGGGCTTAATTTGGATTTATATGTTTTCATTGGTATCTGCAAAATTCGACCGCTTGTAATCAACAGACCTCTGATATATCCCTCTTTAGTGAAAGAGGGGATAGGGGAGATTTGGCAGAGGTAAATTAACCTATATTTATGCATCTTTTATAATCTTTAATCATTGGTTGGAAAATCTAGCTTTATTTGCTTATCTATATCCATTCAAAGAAATATCTTTGATTATCTAGTACTGTTATTTATACTTTTAAAAACATTTAATAGTCTCATTTTGGCATTAAGCAATTTTCTGATGTTTTTACGATTTTCTTTTAATGACATCATGACGAACTGCTTCTCTATCTGAGTGAGATAATTCGTTTATTGCGGATTAGTTTTAGATTTTCTGAATTAGATTTAATATACTCAGTTAGCTGCTTAATCTTATCTTCGGGAGTTGCTTTTTCATCTAAAATATCTTTTAAGATAATTTTAACTAGAGTAACATACCTCCTTTTCCTTATCCCAGCAGGATCTATCAATTTAGCCATTTGACTAAGAAAGTTGTTCAATAATGCATTTGTTAGATAATGAAATGTATAAAAATTATAGTTGTAGAATTTAATCACTTTTTCTCTCATTTTTAAGAAATAGAAATACATTCTAAATGAAAGCATCAGCTTCCAATAAATAGGTATTTACTTTTTTCCAAATAGAACTTTAATTTCTTCTTGAGTTGGCATTTATAGCTTCCCATTTAATAATCTAGGTAGTAATGATCTCTCGAATTAGATAAGATATCATTTTGCTAGCTTAAAATATAGACCTATTCTAGAGTTTTTCTTGGCAATTTTTCAAAAGCTAAATGCACTTCAGTATTTGCGAGGTAATAGTGGATATTTTTGAAATATCTTTAGTGATAAAGATTTGGTTGTGCAGAACTTTGCAGTAAAGTCAACAAAGTTTTTAATTCCTCTGAATTTGCATCCTTATATATAAAGCTATAAAATGTTTCAGATTCATTTATTCGCTTTAGCCAGAAATTTAGCTACACGTTGATTCAACATAGCCTTTTTATTTGCTGGCATTCTTCCTACTTTCAACTATAAGCACCAGTTAGTCCAATGGCAATATCTCCATCATTTGTAAAAACAATGTTAGAACGCATAAGTATAATATCCTCTGAAACGAAACCATTTCTCCAACGGTCAGAATTTTGGAATGTAGAACCAATTTTGATTACGGAATCCCACCACGTCCATCTGAACTTTTAAAATGCATAACCATTTTGGCATTTCACAAATTTCTGAAAGTGTTGTTTGTTTCCACCCTTCGGCACTTCAACCCCTATCAACCTCCATCATCTCATACGGAAACGCTTTGGCGGTTTCTGGCCAATTCGGCGTAGCGTTCAGGCTGTGTTTGTGAAAGTGCGGTCAGTTCTTCGGGTGTTTTTTCCACTGATTGCCTGCATGGCTGCCAGTTCCGCTTGTTCAAGGCTTAGGCCGTCTGAAAGCGCTTGGACTTTGGCACGCAGGATCGAAATCGACAAACCAGCTTTTAAACAGGGCTTGAGAGATTTGTTCCAAGGTTTGGTTGATTTGGGTGTTGAGATAGATTTTTGTCGATCTAAATTCATTGAGTAATTTCTGCAATTTCGTTTTGAGTACTATATCTGGCAAATGAAATGGGTACTTCTAATGATGATGGTGTTATTCCGATATATGTTTACTTGACCACTACCAGTCATTATTTGTACAAAAGATTGATTGAAAATATTGAGACTCAAAAGTAATATTTTAAATATAAGCTGAATCTACTTTTCGTTTGTCATTTAACTCATATGTAACTCTGAGGAGTTTAATACAAGAGATAGGATATTTATTTTCTTGCAACTGTAGCAGCTCGTCCAATAATAGCTGTATGTGAGAGTAAAATATCCCCAGCTATTGAAAAACCTTTTTCGTAAAGTATTTCCATGCTTGCTTTTTCTGTAATAAATTTACAACTAGAAAAAGTTAACTAGTCCATTAGATAAATCAGATGATAATGAATCGTATCCCATCTTCAACGTAATCTTTTAGATGTAGTGATAATGAATCATGATTCCCATCTAGAGGCTTTTCTACAATCTCTGAAGATGTCACTAATTCGTAGAACTGTATATTTTAGCAGTCATACCCTCAATCCTCCTAAATTCTTCTTAATCTCCGCTTCCAATTCTGCACTTTTTCTCGTAAACTGCTCCTTTCAAAAGAGCGGTCAGATTTTTGCATTTTTCTGCAAAAGGCACGCCGTCGTCTTCTTGTTCTGCGGTGCCGACGTAGCGTCCCGGTGTGAGGACAGAAGTCGTTGCCGCAATTTCTTCAAGTCGCGGATTTGCAGAAAGCAGCTTGGTCTTCATCAGCCGTCTGATTGTTTGCCAGAGCGTGGAGGGTATCGGCAATTTTTGGCGATGTCGTCCAGCAGTGAAATCGCGCAATACGCGGTCTTTCATATAGCCGATTTGGCGCGCATCGATAAAACAACACTTCGCCTTTTGCGCTTTTTGTTGCGGTTTAAAACCAAATACAGGCGGGGATTTGGGTGTTGGTGAAAGAGCTGGCCGGGCAGGGCAACCATACATCTCGACCAAGTCGGCATTGATGATGGCTTTGCGGATTTCGCCTTCGTTGTTGGTTTTGGCTGCTCATGGAGCCGTTGGCCAGCAATAATGCCATTTTGCCGTTTGGGCGAGGTGGTAAACTCATGTGTTGCAGCCAAGCGAAGTTGGCGTTGCCTTTGGGCGGCGTGCCGTATGCCCAACGTGGGATCGTCGGCAGGGATTCGCTCCACCAATCGCTGATGTTGAATGGCGGGTTTGCCATGATGAAATCCATCTTTTTGTCGATGTGTTGCGGCTGGGTGAAAGCTGTCGGCGTTGTGTTTGCCGAAGTCGTAATCAATGCCGCGAATCGCCATGTTCATGGCGGCGAGTTTCCAGGTGGTTGGGGTTGAATTCTTGCCCGTAGATGGAAACGTTGTTGATGTTGCCTGTGATGGGCGGTGATAAAGCGTTCGGTTTGCACGAAAAAGCCGCCGCTGCCCATAGCCGGGTCATACACGCGGCCGGAGTATGAGCTCGAGCATTTCGACAATCAGGGACTGATGGATTTCGGGCGTGAAATATTGTCCGCCGCGTTTGCCTTCTGCTTGGGCAAAGCGACCGAGAAGTATTCGTAAACGTGGCCGAGAATGTCTTTTGCGCCTAAATGCACGAGCTCGCCATTGTAAGTCGGGCGGGTAAAGTTGGTATCGGAGAAGAGGATAATCAGCCCGCGCAGGGTGTCTTCGTTTACAGCATAGCCGCTGATGCGTTGGAGTACGCCTTTGAGTTTTTCGTTGTCTTTTTCAGATGGCATCGAAGGCATCGTCAATCAGTTTGGCGACGCCGAGAAATTTCCCTGCCCCAAAGGCAGCTCTAGCCCCGATGTTGCAGATGGAAACGGCTTTAATTTCGTCCCAACGGGCTTGCTGCGGCACCCAGAAACACATTGTCGGCGGTGTAGTAGTCACGGTTTTCCAGTTCGGCAGCTAAGGCTTCTTGATATTCTTCGTCTGTATCGTAGAAAGTGCGGTCAAGATAGAGTGGATTTTTCGGGGTCGCTAAGCTCTGCCCTGAATCCTGCTGATGGGTGAAGCTGTCGGAGATGTATTTAGGGCGAAAATTAAGCCGAGTACGATGTGTTTGTAATTGGCGGCATCAAGCTGCTGGCGCAGTTTATCGGCAGAATGACCAAAAGTTTTTCATCTAGATCGTTTAGGAAGGCTTTGTTGTAAAGCAGGGGTTATCAAGTGCATTTGAGGGTGACTTTTGGGCTTATCCATAAATGTATATCCTTCTGATTTTGGGTAACTTTAAATAGTAGGTATAAATGCGCAAGTATTCTATCTATAGTAAGTAATGAATGGCAAAATGGTTTTATCTTATTAAATAAACACAGCAGAATGGGGCTTATCGAAAATAATATGAGATAGAAGGAATATACCTAAAAGCCAAAAGGACTGATTTTTGATTTTATAATCAATTTCAGTCCTTTTTGTCTAACAACAGTTATATTTTCTACAACATTATGCAAAATCTTGTAATTCTGGGTTGATTGGGGTTTTTGCGATGTTGTTTACATAGTTGCAAAGGGTCGCAAGGCTAACACCGAGAATGAGCATCAATTGCATTTGTTGGTTGTAGCCAACTTTGAAGAAGGCAGCTAATTGCGCTTCGGTTAATTGAGCTTTTTGTAAGATAACAGCAAGGGTAAAACGTGCAAGAGCATCTAATTTTTCATCTTCAATACGTGCTGTTTCACGGATTGCTTTTGACTAATTCTTCTGGAGCTTTTTAAAGGCTTTTAAAGCAATTTTAGTATGGCCTGCAACAGAAACCACAACCATTAACGACGGCTGCGGTAATTTGCACTACTTCGCGTTCAATCGCAGTTAAACTGTTGCGATTGTTAATGCCGCCTACGGTGCGGTAAGTTTCAAGTGCTGTAGGCGCTAGCTACAAAACGCCGATTAAGTTAGGAATAAAACCGTTTGCATTTTGTGCGGCTTGTAAAGCTTCTTTTGGCTTCAGCTGGTGCGGTTTCGATGGTATGAATTTGGAATGTTGACATATTGTTTCTCCTATATAAATGATGTGCCTATCATAGGCGATAGCTAAAGATTTACAACCGTTTAGCGCAGTGGTTATTAGATAAAAAGCGATATGCTGAGCAAATAAAAACACAAATTCCTATCATTTTTGAGGCTTTTTGCAAAAGCATCTTGCATTTTGACCGCTTGGTTTCTACTATTTGAGCTATCTTTTCGGCAGTTTCTTATCAACAAGGAGTCATTATGGAAATTATCATTCCAGTCATTGCTGTTATTGCGCTACTCGCTCATATTTTTAGTAGTGGCATTATTATTTCGTCAGGTGGTGAAAACCAATGAAGTGCATATTGTGCAGTCTGGCGGCATAGACAACCTCATGGTAAAGATACCGGTAATGGTAACGTTTATTATGCGTTCCGTCTTGGCTACCGCTAATCAGGGGTGAGTACGATTGTGCTGCCGGTGTCAGTGTTCTCAATTAAAATTGATAACTACAGAAGCCTATGATTTAGAGCGTTTACCCTTTGTTGTGAGATATCACCGCATTTTTCCGAGTATCTGATTCTAGTTTAGCGGCGCAACGCGTATCAGATTTTTCATGATATGAATGTGCAGTTGGTGGATATTATTCAGGGTTCGGTGCGTTCGATTCTCTCTAGCTCGTAATTTAAACGACATTTTGCAGAGTGCCGTTCTGAACTGGGCGATGATTTTACGATGGCAGTTAAAGAACAGCTCAAAAGCTGGGGATTGAGCCAGTTAAAAATATTGAGCTGATGGATATTCGACGACATGGCAACTCTAAAGTGATTTTCAATATGATGGAAAGTATCTTTTTATTGAAAAAGAGAGCCGTGTTGAGTGACGCAACCAAAAAGAAGCGCAAAATTGCAGAATTGAAGCAAAAAGAGCTGATGTAAAAACAACAAGAAGCGGAAAAAGCGGTAGGGTTGAAAACGGTTGAAAATCAGCGTAGAGAAGTGGCCGTTTCTAATGAGCAAGCGCAACAATTGGTGAAAAGAACAAGAAAAATCACGAAGAACGTGAAATGGACGTTAAACGTGTTGCAGAGGTAAAAACAAGCTGAAATTGCAAAAGATGTTGAAATTGTGAAAAGCTGATCAAGAAAAACGTACGCAGGAAATTAAAGCAGAAGCGAATAAAAATGCGTTAATTATTGATTCTGAGGCAGAACGTCAGCATCAAATTTTAGTGGCAGAAGGGAAAACAAAAAGCCTTCTTAGCCGCAGAAGCTTTATTAGAAACCAAAGATAAAGAAGCGCAAGGTATTGCTTAAAATTGGTGCAGCAGAAGCGAAGCAAAACAAAAATTGGAAGTTTCTATGGTGTCTGGTCAAATTGAGTTTGGCAAAAAGAGATTGGTGGAAATAGAAGGTTATCAACATTATTTGATTAGCATTCGCCAAATTAGAAACAAAACCAAGCAATTGGTATTGAACAAACAGCGCTTTCTCATTCTGACATGAAAATTTATCATAAACGATGAAAAAGTCGATAAAGGGCTTACCCGTGTAGGGGAATTATTTAGCTCTACAGGTGGCACGAAAATTGCAGCAGCGTTAGAAGGGTTGAATCAATCTGATTTAGGGTAAAGCGGTGATTGATAAATTCTTAGCACTAAAACCTGCGGGAAATCAATCTCGAACCTGAGTAAAATAGTTCATTTAATAAAAAGACAAAGCGGTGGATTTTGCAGGGAAACTTTTTGCAAATCCACCGCTTTATCTTGCCGAAAAGCAAGAATTAAATCGCTAAATTAAATGCATAGAAGGCAACTAATACAACGGCAATAATCACCGATACCGAGATTTAATGAAATTCGCCAGCAATTACGCGACCAATTACAAGAGCTAGCAAAGCCTAGCATAATGCCAGTAACGATGTTGCTGGTTAATACGATAAATACTGCACAAATTAAACCAGCCATTGCGCCAATAAAGTCAGTTGAAATCTAATTTAGATACGTTGCTTAACATCAATAAACCAACATACATGAGTGCTGGTGCTGTCGCATAAGGTGGTACTAAAAATGCAAGCGGTTGGAAAAAGAGCATCAATAAGAAACCAATACCAACAACTACAGCCGTTAAGCCTGTTTTACCACCAACTGCAGTACCTGCAGCAGATTCAATACTAAACGGCAGCAGGGGCAGTACCGAATAAACCTGAGAGAATAGAGCCTAAAGAATCAGAGGTTAAAGCGCGACCACCGTTGATGATTTGCCCATCTTTATCTAATAAGTTCAGCTTGTCCAGCTACCGCGCGGATAGTGCCGGTTGCATCGAAAATAGCCGTCATCACTAAAGGCAAAGACACAATTGGCAATACAGCAGCGTTTAGTGCGCCCATGATATCTAGGCTTAAGAGAATTGAGAGTTTTCACCAGAAAGTAGGCAGTTTAATAAAACCGCTGCATATTTTACAGAAGGATCGAAGATTAAGCTCGATAATCGTAATTGCAATAATTACCCACAAAATCGAACCCTTCACTTTTTAAGCGTTCTAAACCGATGATAGCAGCCAAGCCAAGTAACGACATTATGACGGGGAATGAGTAAAATCGCCCATTTTAACTGGAATTGCTAAACCACTGTTGATCACTAATTTTACGTTGGTTGCTGCAATCAATAATCAAGAACAGCCCAATCCCGATACCTGCACGCAGAGCGATGCTAGATGGAAGATTTCGCGTAAGATCCCAGGAGCGAATACCAGTAACAGAAATTAGGGTAAAAAGCAGACCCATTAAGAAAATCGCACCAGTGCAACAGGGATTTCGATTTTTGACCTAGTACTAAACTAAATGCAGTAAAGCGCAGTAAGAGAAATCGCACAACCAATTGCCATTGGCGCATTTGCCCATAAGCCAATCACAATAGATCCAATGCCTGAAACTAAGCAAGTTGCACTAAACACAGATTCAGCTGGAAAGCCGGCTTGGCTTAACATACCAGGGCACAACAATGATCGAGTAAACCATTGCTAAAAAAGGTGGTTAATCCAGCGATAACTTCTTGGCGGACATTGAGCCTCGCCCTTCAAAAATCGAATAATGACATAGACCTCAAAGGAAAAATGAGGTACAGATTTTACAGAATCTATTTTAATAAGCAAACGTTTGCTTGATTTAATATAAAACAAGCGGTTGATTTTTATACCCTGATTTGCAATTTGCAAACTTGGCAATAAAATCAACCGCTTGTAGTACTTTAAACTAAAACGAAAATTAGTGTGCTGCTGCCATTTTTCTAAATCTTTATCGATATAGTATAGCGCTTTTACCATCTTCACCTAATAAACGGAATTTGTTTAAGATAGAGTTGAATAAGAACTCTTCTTCGTGTTGTTCTGCAACATACCATTGTGCGAAGTTGAAGGTTGAGTAGTCTTTTGCATCAAATGCAACTTCAACTAATTCGTTGATTTTTGCAGTAACGTGTTTTTCGTGCTCGAAAACGGTTTCAAATAATGATTTTAAAGAATCATATTTTGCTTTTGGTGCTTCAATTGCATAGATTTCCGCTAATGCACCAGTTTCGTTTAAGTAAGTAAATAAACGACGCATATGTTCCATTTCTTCTGTTGCGTGTGCTTTTAAAGAATTTCCGCTGCACCTGGGAAACCATTGTTATCTGCCCAAGCAGACATTTGAAGGTACACATTTGAAGAATAGAATTCCTAAGTTTAATTGGTCGTTTAAGTATTTTACGATGTTTTGAGATAAGCATTATTCAGCTCCTTGGTCTAAAGTTTCTAAGTCTTTGTCGATGAAGTAAAAAGTGATGTTTATTGGTTTCACCTGCAACTGCGAATTTGTCTAAGATTTCACCGAATAATTTCTCTTCTTCATGTTGCTCAGCCACATACCATTGTAGGAAGTTGAAGGTTGAGGTAATCTTTGCTGCAAATGTTACTTCAACTAATTCGTTGATTTTTGCAGTAACGTGTTTTCGTGTGCAAACACAACATCAAATAGCTCTTTTAATGAAGCATATTCTTTACGAGGTGCTTCAATTTTGCCTAATAATGGTGTTGCACCAGTTTTCGCAAACATAGTCAAATAATTTTTGTGCATATGCTCTAATTCTTCATCTGCGTGACGAAGTAAGAAGTCTGCTGCGCCAGTAAAACCATGTTTTGAACTACCATGCAGACATTTGAAGATAAACATTTGAAGAGTAGAACTCTAGGTTGATTTGCTCATTAGAGCTTATCAATAATAGATTGTTGTAACATTTTTACTCCTTGTGTAAAGATAATGTTAATGAAATGAGAGCCAATCTCATTTCTAAATTTAAATATAGCAAAGAACAGAATCAATCTGCCCTAAAACACAACCATTATAGTAAAGGAAGAAAAACTAATCAAGTATTTAGATAGGTTTTTCTAATAAATTTTTAATTTTTGATAAGTTTAAACGATTTAAATAAAAAGTATTCTCATTTGCGAGCTTTAAATGAGAGATGAATTTAATCCCGTTAAGATAAAAAGTAAAGTAATTTTGAGAAAATTTTCAATAAATGATGAAAAAGGCGTGCCAATTAGCACGCCTTTTAAATCAGATTAAACAGATTCTAAATTAGTAATCAATAAAGGAATCTGTATTTGCCCCTTCTTTTCTACTACTGGTTTATTCATGTGTTCACGGGTTAAACCTAATTCAATGCTACACCGATAGCAATATAGATTGAAGAGTAAGTCCTGAAACCAATACCAATCAATAGTGCTAATGAGAAGCTATGAATGGTTGGACCACCAAACCAGAATAATGCTGCAACCACGAATAATGTTGTGATTGAGGTCATCAATGTTCGTGAAAGCGTTTCGGCTTAATGAAATATCAATAACTTCTTTTGAGCTTACATGCGGATTTTACTGAAGTTTTTCACGCACACGGTCAAATACTACGATGGGTCATTTAACGAGTAGCCCACAACAGACAAAATTGCAGCCACAAGAGGTTAAATCTACTTCAATTTGTAGATGAGAAGACCCCCAGAGTTACGATAACATCGTGGAAGAGTGCAAGCACCCCACCGACTGCTAAACGAATCTCAAATCGGCTACAACATAGAGTAATAACATCGCTAAAGTTGCTAAAGTAGCATAAATTGCCCCTTGAGTCAGTTCTTCACCTACGTTTGGCCCTACGAGACTCAACACTTTTAATGGTAGCATTTTTGATCGAGATCTCGGTGTACCATGTTGATAATTTTATTACCGAGGCTCTTTATCGCCAGCTGAAGCAGGTAAGCAGAATCATTAAATCTTTTAGGCTACCGGTTGTTTGTACTAATGCACTGCCATAGCCTTCTTTTTCTAATGAAATACGAACTTTCTCTAAATCTGCTGGTTGTGAGAAAGTGGTTTCAATTACTGTACCAACCAGTAAAATCTAACCCCAGTTAAAAGCCTTTGGTTGCAATAGTAAAAATACAAAATGCAGTTACTAACAATGAAAAAGGCATAACCGATGATAGCGGTACTTCATAAACGGTACGAGTTTATAAGGCAGTTTTACTTCTGCAATATCTTTTTCTTTAACATTAACAGTCATTGATTCCACCTTAAATCCAAAGTCACGCGTTTATTTCCGCCATATGCCAGTTTACTAACATACGCGTTCCCGTAATTGCAGTAAACATGGAGATCACTACCCTAAAGCAAGTGTAATTGCAGAAGCCTTTTACTGGACCATGTACCTATGAGCATAGAACTAATGCGGTTTAATACCGTGGTTGAGTTCGAGTCAAAAATAGAGGTAAAGGCGCCACTATAGCCTCTCATAAATCGCTTTGTTGAACAGAACGTCCGTTACGAAGCTCTTCTTTAATCCGTCTCATAAATCAGTACGTTGGCATCCACCGACATCCCAACAGCTAATACAATACCTGCAATACCCCGGCAGTAGTCAGTGTTGCGCCAATTAAAGACATTAAACCAATGGTTAATACCATGTTTACAGTCAAAGCAAGTGAAAGCAAATACGCCGAAGACTTTATAGTAAACTAAACAGAAGAAGATGGTTAGGATTAAACCATACATCCCTCGCTGTCATGCCTTTTTTCAACGTTATCTGCACCAAGAGATGCACCGATAGTACGCTCTTCGATAATTACGATAGGCGCAATTAATGCACCAGAACGTAGTAACACGGCAAAGTTCTGTGCTTCCCGCTGGCTCATGCTACCTGAAACTTGGAATCTATTAGAAAACGAGCTTGAATGGTTGCTACGCTAATAATTTCTTCGTGTTTTTCTAAGATAACTTTGCCATTTTCATCACGGCGACCAGAATCTTTAAATTCACGATAAAGTGTAGCCATTCCTTTTTATAGAAGGTTTTTAGTAATCTCAGACATTTGATTACCACCTCTGAATCTAAAGTGATACTTACTTGTGGTAAGCCACCTTCGCCTTTTCAGCTTTAGCATCAATAATATGCTCACCGCTCAATTTAGGGGCTACGTAACAACACAACAGGATCGCCATGTTGGTTATATTTCACTTCAGAGTTTGCGGAATAATGCTCGTGCTACTGCATCTGGTGCGACGCTATCATTCACTAAACGGAATTCTAGTGTTGCTGTTGCACCTAATAGCTCTTTTGCGCGAGCAGTATCTTGGATACCCGGTAATTCTCACAACAATACGATCCGCACCCTTGACGTTGAATGGATGGTTCAGAAACCCTAATTCTTCTAACACGCATACGTAAAATTGATAAGTTTTGCTCGATCGCTTTATCGCGTGCTTCAGCTAAACCTTGATCTGAGCAATAAGAAATTGACGGTATTTTCAGAAACGGGTAATGCCTGAAGTGTTGGGGTGGTTACGTTTAATATAACGTACGGCTTTATCTGCGTTATCTTTATCAGTAAATTCGATTTCTACGGCAAAATTTTCGCCTCATCGATTTATACTGCAGTTTTTCACGACGAAATTCACCACGAAGGCTGTCTTGCAAAGAGTCTGTTGTTTTTGCAAGGCAGTATTCATGTCCACTTCCATTAAAAAGCGAACACCACTTACGCAAGTCTAAGCCCTGTTTCATTGGGCTACCACCCACATCTGTTAACCAAGAAGGGTTGCTGGCGCAAGGTTAAGCTGCTACAGAGTATTTGTCACCAGTGCCTCTGCGATTTTTCTGCTGGAAGTTGCTGCTCATCGATATTTAAACGCACTAAAATCGCATTGTTTTCTAACAACGTAGATTTTGGTGAAATATTGGCGTTAGCTAAAGCATGCTCAACTTGAGAAAGCGTTTCCTATTGACTTCCTTGGCCACGAGTGCCAGAAATTTTGGACGGAAGAGTCTTCCATATCAGTTAGGAAGTGCATAAGACCACCAATCAGAACGATGATGATGATCATTAAGTTCTTCCACAATGGGAAACGGTTTAACAAAATAGTTCTCCCCGAATAATTAAAATTATTGTGATCTCTTAATGCTTTCATGGTGCCTTTTGTAAAGTTGCTACCACGAAGTTGCGTGAAATCATGACTTCAGTGCTGTCGTTTAATGCAATGATGATATTTTCGTTATCGTTGCTCACTTTAGTGATTTTACCTGATAAGACCACCATTGGTCATGATTTCATCGCCTTTTTGCTAAGTTTGAAAGTAAATCACGTTGTTCTTTTTGACGCTTTGATTGTGGGCGAATCACGAAGAAATAAAATTAAACCAAATACGACGAGAAGAATAATCATCTCCCCAAACCGCCACCTTGCTGCATAAGAGCTCCTTGTAATCAATAAGTGAATATAAAAACAGGGGTTTACTCGGATTCATTAGAAAATCTGAGAAAATTGGGCGATAAAAATAGCATAGTTTGCGCCATTTAACGAGTAGAAAATATCGCCTTTGTTTGCTTTATTCCAGCTTTCTTGCCGAAAAGGCGTTTTTATAAGCATGGAATTTGCGTTTTTCAAGGCAAAATCAGGGCATTATCATCGTGAAAACCAAGCGGTCTAATTTTGGTAAAAATGCAAAAGTTGACCGCTTGTAGATGTGCAGTTGTGTCTCTTTTACGCCATTTTTGCTTTTTATGCTATACTTGTACGAATTTTTCGCCCAAAGGTAGATTGGGCGAATTTTTAATAAACTTGATTAGGAAATCTCCAATGAGCGAATTAGCCAAAGATATTACCCCCGTCAGTATTGAAGACGAGCTAAAAACGTCTTATCTCCGATTATGCGATGTCTGTCATTGTTGACGTGCATTACCAGATGTGCGTGATGGCTTAAAAACCGGTTCACCGTCGCGTATTGTTCTCGATGGATCAAAATAGCAATACTTTTCAACCGTCCACACGTAAAATCGGCACGTGTCGTTGGTGACGTAATCGGTAAATACCACCTGCACATGGCGATTCTGCGGTGACATGACACTATTGTGCGTATGGCGCAACCTTTCTCTATGCGTTATATGCTTGTAGACGGGCAGGGAAGTAACTTTGGTTCTATTGATGGTGATGCACCAGCGGCATGCGTTATACTGAAGTACGGATGCAAAAATCACGCAAGAGTTGCTCACTGAGTTTAGATACAAGAAACGGTTGATTACTCGCCAAAACTATGATAGCAAAGAGATGATTCCAGATGTCTTGCCAACTAAAATTCCTGCATTACTAGTAAATGGTTCATCGGGGATTGCGGTAGGATGGCAACAAATATTCCGCCACATAATCTTATATGAAGTTTTAGATCGGCTGCTTAGCGTATATTGAAAATGAACAAATCCAGCTTAGAAAGAGTTGATGCATTTTATTCCAGGTCCAGATTTCCCAACTGGGGGCCATTATCAATGGCCGTAAAGGGATCGAAGAGGGACTTTATCGTTCAGGCCGTGGTAAAGGGTTTATGTGCGTGCAAAAGCAAGCGTAGAAACCACTGACAAAGGTCGTGAACAAATTGTGGTGCACTGAGTTACCATACCAAGTGAATAAAGCTAAGCTTTATCAGAAAAATTGCGGAATTAGTAAAAGATAAAAATTGAAGGCATTAGCGGCATTCAGGATCACTCAGATAGGGATCGCGATTGTTATTGAAATTAAGCTGCGATGCCGTAGGTGAAGTCGTTTTAAACCACCTTTATGCATTAACGCAATGCAGGTCACTTTCGGGATCAATATGGTGGCGTTAGATAATGGCCAGCAAAAAGTCTTGAATTTAAAACAGATCATCGAAGTATCTGTTAAACACCGTCGTGAAGTGGTTACTCGCCGTACAATTTTTGAATTGCGTAAAAGCTCTGTGAACGTGCACATATTTTTAGAAGGTTTAGCGAGTGCGTTGACGCTAACATTGATCCGGTGATTGCGTTAATTCGTCAATCGAAAAACGGCTGAAGAAGCACGTGAAGGGTTGCTTTCTCGTAGCTGGTCGTTAGGTAATGTGGCTGCGATGCTTTGGAAGCAGCAGGCGTAGATGCTTCTCGCCCCTGAAGATTTACCTGAAAAATTTCGGCATTCGATGGGTCAATATGTATCTCTGAAGCACAAGCTCGTGCGATTTTAGAACTTCGCTTACACCGTTTAACTGGTCTTGAACATGAAAAATTGTTGAAGAGTATAAAGAGTTTAACGAAAGGTGCGGAACTTCTTCATATTCTAAATAGCGCAGACCGCTTTAATGGAAGTGATTCGTGAAGAATTTAGAGCGTGTAAAAGCAGAATTTGGTGATGAGCGCCGTACTGAAATTACCGCGGCTTCAGGCGATACTCAACATTGAAGATTTAATCGCACAGAAGATGTGTTGTGACACTTTCTCGCGCAGGCTGTGTGAAATATCAACCACTTTCAGATTACGAAGCGCAACGCCGTGGTGGTAAAGGCAAATCCGCTACTAAGATGAAAGAAGATGATTTCATCGAAAAATTATTAGTGGCGAATACTCACGACACTATTCTTTTGCTTCCTCGAAGCCGTGGTCGTTTATATCAACTCGAGAGTGTATCAAATTACCGCGAGGCGAGTCGTGTGCGCGTGGTACACCAATTGTCGAATATTCTGCCGTTAGTAGAAGAAGAAAACGAACGTATTACCGCGATTCTGCCACTCCAAACGGTGAGTTTAGCGCAGATAAATTCATCTTTATGGCCACCGCAAGTGGTGTGGTGAAGAAAGTAACGTTAGATTCATTCAGCAATGTTCGCTCAAGCGGTCTGATTGCGTTAAAAACTTCGCGAAGGCGATGAGCTAATTGGTGTAGATATTACCAACATGCGAGAGCGAAATTATGTTGTTCTCGGCACAAGGTCGCGTGGTTCGCTTTGAAGAAAAAGCGGTTCGTGCAATGAGACGGACTGCAACTGGGGTGCGTGGTATTAAACTTGCTACCACCGAGATTTCATCAGAAGAGATCGAAGAAGCAGAAATTGTTGATCTTGAAAACGAAGAAGCGAAGAGTGCAGTAAATCTTAATGACAAAGTGGTTTCACTGGTGATTCCGCATAATGAAGGCGAAATCTGACTGTAACTCAAAATGGCTTTGGTAAACGAACAGCATTAGTGAATATCCAATTAAATCTCGTGCAACGAAAGGGGCTGTTTTCAATCAAAGTAAATGAGGCGTAACGGTAAAGTGGTTGCGGCAGTGCGTGTTGAAGAAGCAGACCAAATTATGTTGATTACCGATGCTGGTACCTTAGTGCGTACTCGCGTTGCAGAAGTGAGCTTAGTTGGACGTGAACACGCAAGGGTACGAATTATCCGTACTGCAGATGATGAAAGCGTAGTAAGCCCTGAACGCGCGGTGTGAACCTGAAGAAGATGAAGAATCTGTCGATGTGCAGAAAATCACTGACACTTCAGTAGAAACTTCAAGCGAGGCATAATGATAGATAACAAGCGGTCGTTTTTCCAAACCTTTTGCAAAAATTTGGGGAAAAAGCGACCGCTTGCAGTATTTCAAAGAGAGCAATTAGAAAAATGGCACTACTTAATTTATCCAATGCCTATTTAGGTTTTGGTGATCATCCTTTATTAGATCATACCGAATTACATATTGAACCGAATGAACGAGTCTGTTTAGTTGGACGAAATGGCGCTGGCAAATCGACTTTTAATGAAAGTATTAGCCGGAGAGATTCAGTTAGATGATGGTAAGCTCACGCTTGAAAAAGATATCGTGGTAACCCGTCTTGAGCAAGATCCACTCAAGACATGTTCAAGAAAGCGTATTTGATTATGTGGCGGAAGGGATTGCACATTTAAGCAGACTTATTAAAGCAATATCATCACATTTCACAACAAATGCAGACAGATTTATAGCGATGAGTTATTAACAAAACTTTTCGCATATTCAAGCACAGCTTGAACATAATAATGGTTGGCAATTTGAGAATCGCATTCAAGATACACTGAAATTATTAGAATTAGACCCAGATAAAAAACTGTGTGAACTGTCAGGCGGTTGGGTACGCCGTGCGGGCATTAGCGCGCGAGCGTTAGTTGCTGATCCCGATATTCTCTTGTTAGATGAGCCGACCAACCATTTTAGGATGTGGAAGCCATTACTTGGTTAGAAAGATTTACTGCTTAATTTCAAAGGCTCAATTATTTTTTTATTTCGCATGACCGTAGCTTTTATCCGCAAATGGCAACGCGAATTGTGGATTTAGATCGAGGTAAATTGGTCTCTTATCCGAGCAATTATGATCTTTATTTAGAAACCAAAGCGGAAGATTTGCGTGTAGAAGAGTTGCAAAAATGCCCTCTTTGATAAAAATTAGCGCAAGAAGAAGTTTGATTCGTCAAGGCATTAAAGCGCGCCGTACCAGAAATGAAGGGCGTGTGCGTGCTTTTGAAAAATTACGTGAAGAGCGCCGTAACCGCCGAGAAGTACAGGGTAGGTGCTAAAATTCAAATCGATCAAAAGCACGCGTTCAGGCAAAATCGTTTTTTTGACATTGAAAATGCAAGCTACGAAGTGGCAGGAAAAACCTTGCTGAAAAACTTTAGCGCAACTATTCAACGTGGCGATAAAATTGCACTTGTTGGTGCAAACGGTTGTGGTAAAAACAACATTTATTAAATTATTACTAGGCGAGTTACAAACCAACTTCGGGCACCATCTCATTGTGGCACAAAGCTTGAGGTGGCTTTATTTTTGACCAATATCGTGCAGAATTAGATTTAGAAAAACCGTGATGGATAACGTTGCTGACGGTAAACAAGATACTGAAGTCAACGGGGTAAAACGCCATGTTTTAGGTTGATTTGCAAGATTTCTTTATTTCCGCCAAAACGTGCAGATGACGCCAGTGTAAAGCACTTTCTGGGGGTGAACGTAATCTGTTTATTATTAGCTAAATTATTGCTCAAACCGAAACTAACCTGTTAATTCTTGATGAACCGACCAATGATTTAGATGTTGAGACTTTAGAATTGTTAGAAGAGCTGTTAACAGATTACCAAGGCACTTTGATTATTGTGAGTCACGATCGTCAATTTATTGATAATACGGTGGAAGAGTGTTTCTTCTTTGAAGGCGATGGCGTGGTGAATAAATATATTGGCGGATATTTTGATGCGAAGCAGCAACAAATCCAATATCACGCAAGCCTTGCACGCCAATTCGCAAAATGTGAAGAAAAATGAACCGCTTGCAATCGAACCAGTGAAAGCTGAAAAGCTAAAAAGCAGAGCAAAGAAAGTAAAACTTTCCCATAAAGAACAGCGTGAGTTAGAGGCATTGCCAGCACAAATGGAAGCATTGGAAGCTGAAATGGAAGCTTTACAAACAGAAGTGAATTCTGCGGATTTCTTTAGTAAAAGAAGCCAGTTATACGCAAGCACAACTGCAAAAACTCGCTGAAGGCAGAGATGGCATTAGAACAAGCCTTCGAGCGCTGGGGAGCAGTTAGAAAAATATCAAAAATGAAATCTATAAATGGCGAGAGTAGATAGCTTTGAACAACGTTTTGGTGGCATTGGTCGCCTTTATACACGCCAGAAGGTTTAGTCAAATTACGCCAATCGCATATTTGTGTGATTGGCATTGGTGGCGTGGGGCTCTTGGGCGGTCGAAGCGCTGGCGCGTTCTGGTATTGGAAAAATTACCATGATTGATATGGATGATATTTGTGTCACCAATATCAATCGCCAAATTCATGCTTTAACGACACGGTGGCAAACCTTAAAAACGCAAAGCCATGAAAAGCACGAATTGCGGAAATTAACCCAGAATGTCAGGTTGAAATTATTGATGATTTCATTAGCCCAGATAATCTGGCGGATTATTTAAAACCGTGGTTACGATTATGTGATTGATGCGATTGATTCAGTGAAAAACAAAGCAGCACTGATTGCTTATTGTAAACGCAATAAAATTCGCCTCATTACTACAGGTGCGCTGGTGGGCAGACTAGATCCGAGTCAAATTCAAATTGCTGGATTTAAGCGAAGACGATTCAAGATCCCTTGCCTCAAAGGTTCGCTCGCTGCTACGCAAGGAAATATCATTTTAGTCAAAAATCCAAAAACGTAAATTTGGCGTAGATTGTGTTTTTCTACCCAGCCCCTGATTTTTCCCGAAGATGGGCGAAGGTTGTCGAAATCTCGCTCACAATGAATTGTGCGAATGGCTTTGGTGCGGTAACTATAGATCACTGCGACGTTCGCTTTTTGCAGTAGGTCGCGTGATTGATAAGTTATTACAAGCTGAAAGCAAATAGAATTTGCTTGCTGAATTAAATTCATACCTTGGCTATGATAAGATTTGAACAATGAATTTAACCTCTGTGGCGAGTGAATCATTTACTGGTCGGTATTCTTATTTCTTTATACAGATTGATGTGCCACAGTAGTGATCAAAAACGTAAAAGGAGAACATGATGCTTTCCATTAAATCAAGCGTTAGAAGAAATGCTGGGTCAATTACCCGCACCAACCTCAACGGAAACGTTGCCATTAAATCAATGTGCAAATCGCATTCTGGCAGAAGATATTTTTCCCCGATTGATGTGCCAAGTTTTGATAATTCGGCAATGGATGGTTATGCGCTTCGTTTTAGAAGATTTAGAAAAATTTGCTGATTTTTCGCGTTATTGGAAAAAGTTTTGCAGGGTAATCCATTCACTGGACAAATTCAAGCTGGTGAATGTGTACGGATTATGACAGGAGCGATGATTCCAGCTGGCGCAGATGTTGTGATTATGCAAGAACAGGCAGATAGTTTGCTGATGATCGTATCTCGTTTTAACACGCAACCGAAGCTCTGGTGCGAACATTCGCCGAGTTGGGGAAGATGTGAAACAAGGCGCTTTAGTGTTAAGCGAAAGGTAGTAAACTCAATGTGGCTAGCTTCACTGTTATTGGCTTCATTGGTATTGCGCATGTTTCTGTTTTTTCCCGTTTAAAAAGCTGCCATTCTGTCAACGGGAGATGAGTTAACCAGTGTTGGTGAACCATTAGAAGCTGGCAAAAATTTATGATACCAATCGCTTTACTGTACGCTTACTTCTAGAAAAATTGAAATTGTGAAATTCTAGATTACGGCATTTTATCTGATGATCCAGCGCTTTTTGAAAAAACGTTTAGTGAAGCACAAGCGCTAGTGATGTTTTTGATTACAAGTGGCGGTGTTTCTGTTAGGGGAAGCGAGTTTCACTCAAAAGCGGTGTTAGAAAAATTGGGCAAAAAGTAAATTTCTGGAAAAATTGCGATGAAACCAGGCAAACCTTTGCTGGTCAGTTAGGCAAAACACTGATGGTTCTTTGGATTACCAGGTAATCCAGTTTCGGCGTTAGTCATTTTACCAATTAGTACAGCCAGCATTAGCCAAATTATCTGGCCTGAATGTTCAAGGAATTGCAAATCTAACGACTAAATTTAACCGCTTGCGCGGCAACAAATCTGAAAAAGCGGTTGGGACGACAAGATTTCCAACATGGATTTTATTGACTGAGATGAACATGAGCAACTTGATGGTAAAAGCCGTTGGATGCAAGGTTCACATATCTTTAGCGCATATGAAAGTAACTGCTTTTATCATATTCAGAGGCTGAACGTGGTAGATGCGACTGCTGGGCGAAAAAGTGACAATTCAACCGTTTAATGCGTTATTAGTTAAAACATTTTCACGAAATATTTTTAGGGCGTACTTTGCGCCCTACTTGTTATTAATCAAAAGAGGCTCAAACGTTATGGAACTCTCCGATAAAGAAATGCTGCGTTATAACCGCCATGATTGCATTAAAAAGCGCTCGATTTTGAAGGGCAAGAAAAACTCAAAGCCGCACGCGTGTTAATGTTGGCTTAGGAGGGTTAGGTTGTGCTGCTTTCACAATATTTGGCTTCAGCTGGAGTAGGGCATTTAACGTTGGTCGATTTTTGATACGGTTTCACTCTCTAATTTGCAACGTCAAATTTTTGCATACAGATGCTAACATTGACAGCCGAAAGTGTTTTCTGCAAAGCAAGATTGGAGCGATTAACCCCCATATTCAGATTGAAGCGCTTAATCAGCATTGCGATGAGGCAACTTGGGCAGAATTGATTGCGAACTCGTGATTTAGTATTAGATTGTACGATAATGTTACGGTAGAAATCGAGCTTAATTTGCTAATGTTTTGAACAAAAACGACCGCTTGTGTCTGGTTCGGCTATTCGTTTTTGAGGGGCAAGTTTCAGTCTTCACGTATCAACAAGGAGAGCCTTGTTATCAATGTTTAAGCCAATTATTTGGCGAGCAAACCTCTAAGTTGTTAGAAGCAGGGGTGATAGCGCCTATTGTGGAGTGATTGGGAGACTTGCAAGCATTAGAGCGATTAAACTCTTATTGAATATTGGGAAAAAGTTTAGCTGGAAAGTTGTTATTGATAGATGGGCTCACATTTTTTCTGTACGCGAAATGAAGTTACCTCAAATGTCAAATTGTGTAATTTGCCAGCCCTATTGTAAAAATGCAATAAAAGTGAATTTTTAAACGGGAGCATTTGACTCATTTGATAAATTCTCCTATTATAACCTTGTTTTTGTTCCTCCTTAGTTCAGTCGGTAGAACGGTGGACTCGTGATCCATAGGTCGAGGTTCGAGTCACAGGAGGGAGCCAAATTAATTTCCTTTAGTTTTTACTTTTGTCTGTTTTATTTGTCTCCTTTTTGTCAACAGTTGATTCTATACTCTCCAGAATTAGAACAAAGATTTGGCTCCTACGGGTTTTTCCGTAGGTTCTCTGCCTTTCTGATTTTGCAAAACTTTCCAACAATTTAACCGCTTACGTTATAATACGCGCCAATTATTTAGAAGGAAAAATCATGTTTGAATTAAATCATTAAACCCAATTACTGGATTTGGCTAGAACGTACAAATGCTTCGTATCTGACTTTGATCTGAAAGTTGAACGTTTTAGAAGAAGTGAATGCTGAATCGAGCAACCTGAAATTTGAATACACTCTGAAAAGCAAGCGCTAGGGAAAAGAGCGTGCGAGTTTGAATTGGTGGTCAATACCATTAAAGCCTAGATCAGAGGGATTGAAGATGTTGAAGGCTTAATTGAATTAGCGGTTGAAAGCTAGAAGATATAGATACTTTCCAAGAAGCGCAAGCCGAAGCTGATCAGCTAGAAGAAAAATTAGCGAAATTAGAATTCCAGAGAATGTTTAGTGGTGCGCATGATGCGGCAGATTGCTGTTGATTTACAGGGCAGGATCAGGCGGAACAGAAGCGCAAGACTGACAGAAATGTTGCTCCAGAAGTGTATTTACGTTGGGCGGAGTAAAGGTCTTTTAAAACTGAACTGATTGAGGTTTCTGATGGTGATGTAGCTGGTCTGAAATCTGCAACCATTAAGATTTCTGGCGAATGACTGCTGGCTGGTTACGCACCGAAACAGGGATTCATCGTTTAGTCCCGTAAGAGCCGTTTGACTCAAATAATCGTCGCCAGTACTTCGTTTGCTGCGGCTTTTGTTTTATCCAGAAATTGATGATGATACATATTAGATCAATCCAGCAGATTTACGACGATGTTTACCGTGCTTCTGGTGCGGGCGGTCACACGTCAATAAAAACTGAATCTGCGGTGCGTATTACCCATATGCCCGTCAGGTATTGTGGTGCAAATGTCAAAACGGGCGTTCTCAACATCAAAATAAAGATCAGGCGTATAAGCGGTTAGCAAAGCAAATTGTTTGAAATGGAAATGATGAAAAGAATGCGGAAAACAAGCAATGGAAGAGAGTAAATCTGATATTGGTTAGGGGAAGCCAAATTGTTCATATGTGTTGATGATTCTCGCATTAAAGATTTTACGAACAGGCGTAGAGAAACCGTAATACTCAAAGCCGTTTTGAGATGGTGATTTAGATAAATTTATCGAAGCCAGCCTTAAAGCGGACTTTACTATCCGATCAAAACACAGTCTCAATTTCGGGCTATACTATAGTGAAAATAAGCTAAGGCTTTCAAAAATTATTTCTAATTTTGTATTTTGTTCGTGCTATACTTCTCATTATGCCAACAATCACAAAAATCAGGTAAACAGTATGTTTTGGGGAATCGTTGCAATATAGTTTTGGGGTTACTTTCCCGATTATTTTTCTTATGTTCGTGGGCGTATTTTACGTCGTCGAAAAATTTGTAGATGATGCTTTTGTCATACGTGGCATCTAAGCTGGTCTTTAATTTTACCTTGCCGCCGATGTTGTTTTCTTTAAATGTCATTAAAAGCCCGCTGAATTTTGCGCAAGAAATCAATTTGATTTTAACGGGTTTTAGTCGGCACTCTGATCATTTACCTTTGGGCAGAGTGGTGGGCAGCACGAAATATTCAAACGCGCGAATATCGTTGTATCACCGCAAGGCACTCTTCCGTACAAATGCTGCGATTTTAGGTTTGGCTCTAGTCATCAATGCTTATGGCGATGCCGGTATTGCGCCTGTTTCACTTTATACAGCATACTTTTTAGTACTTATTTTTAATAGCCTTGGTGTGGTGACAATTCTTAATCTCGTTGAGTAATGAAAAACCGAATGCAATGAAAACTATTGCAAGCGGTGATTAAAAATCCTCTGATTTTAGCCATGTATTGTAGGCATGGTCTTTAACTATTTTTGAAATTCGTATTCCAACGCCAGTGATGAAATCATTGCAACCGCTTCGCCCAAGTAACCTTGCCATTAGCACTCATTTGTATCGGGGCGAGTATTGACTTTCTAAAGCGTTAGTACTCGCCTGAAAAGTGAAGATAAAAGTTGAACAAGAACTTAATCGTGTCGTTCTTTTATTCGGCAGCCATTCGCCTCAGTGTTTGCGCCAATATTTCTTTTTGCACTAGGCAAATGGATTTTCCAACTTTCCCCGATTCAGTTAGGTATTATTTTCTTAACCGCATCCGCACCAGTTGCCGCAGCTGTTTATGCAATGACTCATGCCTATGGCGGCAATGGTACTGGCGAGCGAATTTAATTGGACTCACTACTATTGGTTCAGTCATTAGTACTAATGTCGGGATTATTCTCTAAAACAGGTTGGCTGGATTTAGTCAGGATTGAAGAAAAAGACCGCTTGCAGCGGTCTTTTTAATGAAAAATTTGCGATAAAATGTTCTAACTATTCTTATTTCTCAAATGGTCTTACCCATTTAACAGGTGAAACTTCTTTGTTTTCATCTTATCAGAAACCCCGCTTTCCAAATGATTGTAGTATAGCTGGTAAGCCCCACTGCTGATAATAGGGCTCACCATCATCGTGATTCCAAATTATTGAGCGCCATCTTTCAGTAGGCCATTCTAAAATCGTCTTTTTGATAAGGGCTCCACAAAGCGAGGGTTTGTGTATCACTTTTGCCTCGCTTTTCGGCTTGATGAGCGGCCACTCTTATCGGTGTAAAGCAATCCCATTTAAAATTGGTTTTCATATAGAGGGCGATTGTGCATTATTGTCCACCGCTGGTTCGTTTCGGTGAAATTTTATTTGTAAAATACGACACTGAACTCATCATGGTAGCAATGTGGGCTATTTCTTTTATAATCTTCTGCACTAAACAAGCACGCTTTTTCTCGTCATTGATAAAAAGCATGTTTCAAGCACGACTTCATATTCGCCATAATGCTTTAAGTCTATAAAATCGGACGATTTCAGAAACAGATTCCCTTCAGAAAGTGGAAGTTTATAGTACGTTTCGTAGGGCAATGACTACTGTCGTCATCATGAATTGGATAGAGCCGGATGAATTTTTAGCCCCAGCACATAAGAAAGTTCTTCTTTGAGAGTGGCTATAACTCCTGATTTTTATTCTTTTATAGTCGCCAAAATACCACATGGTATCGACTTGCAGCAGCCACTCATCCGTTTTATTCAGCATAACAAACTGCGGCACATCGTTGATATAATAATAACCGCCATTGTCACTTTGATAGAGATAATGTTCTTCTCCTTTGCAGTCATTTCTAACGAGTCGACAACGTTCGCAAGCTTCAGCTTTGCTCATGCGAACGGGTTTAGTGCACACCCGGTTTTATTTCTGCTGTTTCATTATTAGCACAAGCGGCCGGGTCAAAACAAAGAGAAAAATCCAACCGCTTGTAGGAGCTTTTTAAACACCATATTCTTCTCGGTAAGTTTCTTTTACTTGCAGGTAAAATGGCGTGACATTCAGCTGATTTTTCGATAAAATTGTAATAAGTCATCAAAATCAATAATCGACTTGGCAGGTGGTAATCACGTTCTACTTCTTGAATCGCGGAAAGTTCGCCTTTGCCTTTTTCTTTTCGGTTTAAAGCAATGGAAACGCCGCTAGATTTGCTTGATTAGCCCCAATAATCGCCATGGATTCACGGATGCGGTGTCTGCGGTGATCGCGGCATCATCAACCAACAAAATATTTCTTTAATGGTGCGTCGATAAGACTTCCGCCTTCGCCAAGATCTTTGCCTTTTGCGGCTAAAGCAACAAGGTTTGTCTAAACTGCAGTGGTTAGCAGGCGCCACAGCAACGGTTGTTGCGATGGGAATTCCTTTGTAGGCAGGGCCAAAGAGGACATCAAAATCACCTTCTTGGCAGCTTTGAATGGCTTGGGCAGTTATGAATTCGCCTAATTTAGCTAAATCTTTTCCCGTGCTAAATAATCCCGCATTAAAGAAATATGCTTTTTCTCGCCTGATTTGAAGCGCACCGCCGAATTTTTAATACTTGACGACTTAGCGCGCGAATTCAATGAATTGATGCTGCTGTGGGTGATTGCATAAGACTTCCGTTAGGTGTGATCAGTAAAGGTATTCTAACAGATGCCAAACAGTTTTCGTAAAGCAATTAGACAGGATTTGTTTGACTTAAAATATACCTTTTTAAAGGCATTTGCAAAATAATGCAGAAAATAGCCTGCTGAGAAATGTGAAAAGGGAGGCGTTCCCTTTTATGTGATTATTCTGTGTAATCCAATCAACTGTCCGCGAACCCAGCCCTGCTTCGGTACCAAAACTCACAGTCAGATAAGGCAGAATCATTTGCGCTTCAGCCGCTACATGGTGGATTGATAACCAATCATTCCACTTCGCAGTCATGCCACGCCGTTACCAGAATCTGGACGCACAGCTAACTCCAATTTGTAAGATTTTTCGAATACAGATTCTGGTAATCTCTCTCACAGTCACGCTTTGCTATGTTGACGCAGTACAACGGGATACCAACGCATAGATGCCGGTCGCAAAACGTTTATAGCCTTCCTTCAATAGCCTTAACCACTAACTCGTAATCTCTGCTCAGCCCATGGCGGATCAATTCAAAACTAAAACCACGGCGTTCTTTCGGAGGCAGAGAGCCGATTTTAATTGTTGAAAAACGTCTTTCACGCTTGGTTTGCACGTCACCTTTGGCAAATTCTTGGCGCAATAATGGGAAAAATCATTAGGGTGAAGTTCAGTCAATGGCACGGTCTTGTTCTCGTTGTAGCTGGATCACGGCACAATAATGGCGAACCTGCATAGGTCATTTCAGTTTATTACTACGATTGATGAGTGCATCGACATAAAAGCGCCACTCTTTCGCGTAACCACCGACGATCCCAAAGGCGGGCAACGCCTTCTAAATATTCGCCTGTCAGATTCGAAGCGCTAAATAAGGCTATAAACGCCCAACGCCCGAGTGCGAGTGCTCCAAATATAAAAGCCTTTTCTCTGTTGTAAGGATTGTAGAATCAAAAGCTCCACAATGTAAGTTTGAGCACATCGGCATGATTGCCGGCGTGAAAACTGTGACGATAGCTCAGCATAATTTTCTCTAGTTTTTGTTTAATTTAGCCATTTTATCACAAACGCTTATGTGATTTAAACGCTTTCACGGTACGCTGATTCATCACAAGTGGCCTTCCCTCTATTTTAATGCTGCCCGTCCCGAAGGGACTGAAATTTTCGCTATTAGTGATTCACCATATTAGCTTGCCGCCAGAGCAGTTTGGCGCGTATTTTATTGATGATTTCTTTGCAAGGTAAGTTAGATCCGGACTGAGCATCCTTATTTTCAAGAAATCAAAGATTTACGTGTTTCTGCAGCATTGTTTAATTAACCGACAAGGTGAAATCACGCAATACGTGAATTTTAATGAAATGGCGTGGTCACGCAGTGCTTTCTATATTTGAAGGAAGGGAGAAGTGTAACCAATTTCGATTGGTATTGAGTTGGGAGTGGGTCTCGAATAATCAGCCATTTACCTCAAGCCACAATATGAAAGTTTGAGTAAAATTAACGGATAAACTTCAACAAGCCGATCCGAAAATTGTTGGATGGAGCGGGATTACCGCATCAGCATATATCTCCCTAGGAAGAAAAGCCGACCCTCGTCGTTATTTTGCTTGGGACTATCATCGCCAGTTATTAACTCAAATTAAAACTCAGGCGCCAGCGCCAATGTCATCGGCTCACCGGTAATTGGGGTGAGTGATTGTCAAACTTTCGGCATGTAAGTTAAAAGGCGGGGAGATAAACTTTTGCGTGTGGATTGGCATACAAAATTTATCGCCCAAACATGATGTCCCAGCGCCAAACCATGGAGCGTAATTGATGAGAGCGCTCCAGTACTGGGGTTAACTTCCACTCTCGTTGTATTATTTTGGCAAATGCGCTAAGACTTGCATAATGCGTAATTGCTTTTACCGCGTTCATAATAAATCTTTTGGCGAGGGCGATTTTCCCAAATCACAAATCAGTGGAAAATTCATCTCACCCGTATCGCCCGCTTTTCGCCTAATTTTCCCCAAAGCAGAGCAATATAGTGTCGGTTCACGTTCGCGAAATTGGCGTCGAGTTCTTTTTCTGCAGCTTTGCTTAACGCAACAGTAAAATACCGCCAGTAGCTACATATCTAAACGGTGGGCTGGTCTCAGTAAAACCATATCTGCACGCGAGTCATTGCACTATCAAAATATTCAGGGCGATTGCCAGGAAACAGAGAGCAGACCGCTAGGGTTTGTTAATCACTAAAATATGGTTATCGATAAACCTCATCTAAAAGGTTCGGGCGGCGGATGACACGTTATCTACCACGCCATTTTTCTGATTGCCAGCGAATTGAAAATATATGGCGGGCGCATCATACGCCCCTGTAACAGGAAAAAATTATTGTGCGCGGCGCTTCTGCTGGCGCAGAAGGTGCTTCAGCTGCTGGCTGTTCTGCAGGCGCTGTAGCATGGAGCTGGCGCAGGTTCATATTTCTGTGTTAATTCAGATTCTAATGCTAGGCCTTCATCTGCCAGTTTATTGAGCTGGAGTTTGTAATTCACCGGGCACTTTATGGCTTCTTCTGTTGGATTTTTTGCTACCGTTTCAGTCGCTTCCATCATTTTTAGCCCAAGCGCTAACACTTCTAATGTTTTATCTTTTAATGTTTAACTTTCTCATCTTGAAATGCTCAATTTTTTCTGCGCTCGCTGAACTGCCAGAATTTGTTCCATTACTTTGTTAAGCGTTTCGCATCACTTTTGATCAGCTTCGTTCGCCTAATTTTTTTCATCGCTTCTTCAGATGCGGTGTTAATTGCACGTTCTTGTTCAGCTTTCCATTGGCGGAATGTTTTTGCAATCTTGTTCACCCGTATCTGCTTTTGGCGCTGGTGCAGCTTCTTTGCTGGCAGGTGTTGCTGCTTCTTTGCTACTGGTGTTGATGCCGTAGCCGTTTTTTGGTTGGTGTTGCAGTTTCTGTTGTTTTACTTGCAGGTTTATCGCAAGCGGTTAAAAATTGCTAATAATGCAGCTGTGCTTAGAGCAGTGAATTTTTCAACGTTATACCTTAACTTATCCGTTAAGATAAGCAAAAAAGGTTAGCAATCACCTAACCCTTTTAAAAAGAAAAGTTAAAATTATTTAATACCAAATTTTGTTTTTAACTCATTTTGTGAGTTTAAAAGATTTTGCTTTTTTGCATTAAGTCTTGAACTTTAGTTTGAAGACCTTTTGTAACCTGCAATTGTGGGTTTGAAGCACTTTAATGAATCAACCATCACATCTCGAGATAAACCTAAAACGTCTTCTTTTCGCTAAAGACGAAGTCAACCACTTGTGTATTTTTAATATCATGAATCTAATGATTTAATCGTATCATCGATATATGCAGTAAAGCCTTTACCGCTTCTTCAATTTGTTTTGGATCGCCAGATGCTGCTTTTAGCTTGTAACCTTGTTGAAGTTTAACCATTTGACCTTGGTTTTGGCTATCCTAAGCAAGTACTTTTCTAAATCAGCTACTCAGCCATTTCATCAGCTGCTGCAGGTTTCGCTGTTTCTGTAGCAGGTTTTGCCGCTTCTGTTGCAGGTGCGGCTGCTTTTTCTGCGTTGCCGCTGCTGGTGTTTTTCTGGTGCTGCAGTTTCGCTGGTTTGTTACGGTTTGTCACAAGCTGTTAAAATAATGCAAAATAATGGAAAGGTAACTGGATTTTATAAATTTAATACAATTCAACTTTATAGTTAGTGCCGTCAACCGGCAATATAATTGTACCTCAATGGACAAGCAATTGTCATATTAGTTCGGTAAATTTGTGTAGATTTTAGTCTTGCTTATGTTTTTTTGTATATATTTTTCAAGACTACGATGGCGAATTTGAACTTTCTTTCCTTGCTCAAAGTATTTGAATTTGTTCAGCAACAACATAGAACGAAGCCTGTATGTCCGAAATCGCAATCGTTAAGTAGCCATGATTATTTTGTTCGTTGAAGCCATAGCTCTAAATAGTTGCGAGTATGGTAGATAAATTGGTGCAATTTCTGTGGTGAAGTTCATGAAATCAATCACAGGCTGGGTTCAAGCCCTACTGACGAAGTTCAGGATTCCAATGCGGATTAGCAGAAAACGCACATCAAAAACATAGTCAATCAACGGCAAGCCATATTTGTGCCGAAAGATTCCACCACACAATATTGAGTTCCTTAACGCTAGCACCTTGTAATAACATCCGTAAACTTTCAGCTAATTCATGAGATGAAAGGTGAGTGGGTATCAATAATATGATTAGCTTGATGAATAAGCGGATCTAATACCGAATCTTAAATCAATCGCGCTTTCGAATGAAAGGTCTTTGTTGAAAAGGATGCAAAACGGCGAAACCGCCATAACGGCGAACGCGCCGTTCACAATCTAAAAAGATAATTTTTGTGTTGTAATGTTCTAGTTGAGTTTGCAAGTCGATACTCATTTGACGCCCGGGCAAATTACGAATATCTAAACTAATCACTGCGGGATGTTGGTCTGAGTTGAGAAATTCATGAGTTGGGGAATAAGAGGAAGTGGCATAATATCTACGCAATAATATCCCATATCTTCAATGCATGTATTGCAACAGATTTCCCCTGAGCCTGAACGCCTACTGATAATAATTAATTCCATAAGACCTCAAACGTCGGTAGGTTTGTATAACATTATTCTGTTTTTTTCGTTGGCTTGTTCTTCTGTTTTTCCGCTTTTCAGCTTGTTCTTCTTGATTATCTAAATAACAGAAAAGTTACAAATATCTTCTTCCGTTTCAGCAGTACGATTTGTTTAATGATATTTTTTATCACTTTAATTTTTCAGCGATTTTAGGTAAATACGCTTTATAGTGATTACAAGATTTCTCTGAAAAGGATAGTATAAAATTAAATCCACCTCTTTTGAGATCTTGCGCTTCATAGTCATTGAAGGTTGCTCGGCTTAAGGAATACTGCAATCGGTTTTTCAAGCGATTCTGTACAAGCATTCGTTGTTTAGCGTGGCATTGCTAATAACCACGCATTTAAGGCGGTACAGCTCAATTTTTCTCTCGTTTTAAAGCATCAAAACAAGCAATAGGGCAAGCTCTATCGCTATCAATTTCTTTCGAAAGCTGCTTGCGCATCGCATCGGCAAGCAGTTTTCCAGCAATTTCACGCACGTTTTACAAGAGGCGGGCGTATCCAAATGGATATTCTCCGTAGTTAAAATCTGAAGTTAATAACATAATAATAAAATTTACAACTTAAATTGCTCACCTAAATAAGCTTTTCACTAATGGATTATTTAAATCTCATTTGGGGTGCCGGTTGCAATCATATGCCCGTTCTTTCACGATATAAGAATGTTCGCAAACATCTAAAGTTTCATACGTGTACGTTATGGTCGGTAATTAACACACACCTAAAAACCGCGCCTTTAGATTAACAATAATCTTTTAATATCAATCACCGAAATTGGGTCAACCCCAGCAAAAGGTTCATCACAAAAATAAATTGCGGATTTGCTGCCAGCGCGCGCAATTTCTACACGGCGGCGTTCACCACCAGAAAGTGATTGCCCTAAACTATCACGAATATGTTCATTAATGAAATTCAGCACTAACTCACCATCGAGCTACGCTGCGCATTGGTTAACCCGCCGAATTTGTAGCACTTTGGCCATTAAGTTTTCATACACGGTTAAACGGCGGAAAATAGAAGCCTCTTGCGGCAACAATCGATCCCTTGCTTAGCGCGGTCGCATAGGGAGCAAACCATCACCCTCATTATCAATGGCAGCACCACACCATTATCGTGACGAACTAAACCCACCACCATATAAAACGAAGTGGGTTTTATTCGGCACCATCTGGGCCTAATAGTCCACAATTCTCGCCGGTATTGACCAAGCTTACATCTTTTACCACTTGACGATTTTTTATAGCTCTTGGCTAAGTGTTCCACAAAGAGTCGCCATATTTGCCCTTATTTTTCTTTATTGTTTAATTGATTTGGAATTAACACCGTTTTCACGCGATTTACCACCGCTGGTGGCTTCTAACTGTTGTTTTTCACATCATAAGTAATGCGCTCAGCTTGAATTTTTGCTGTCTAGCTGTTTCAGTTCCGCATTTCCAATCAGGATTAAATATTCGCTATTTAAGTCGTAGCGTGCACGCTGTTGCCTTTACCATTAACAGGTTTATCATCATCCAGCGTTTGTTGAAAGTCACCGGAGAGCCGGTCGCATCTAAGGTTTCTTTTTTTTGCCTCTACATCAACGTGACTTTGCTGGCATTCACTTTAATAGAACCTTGGAGTAATCGAGACTCCATCGCTAAAGATAACCGTGTTGCTGTTCATATCTAAAGATTGGCTGCCAGAGTCAATGTTAATTGGCTGATCGGTGTCACCTTTTAACGCATAAGCTGAAAAGCTCATCGCAAGACAAGCGGTCAAAAAGCAGATTTTATTGCAAATTTTTTCATAGACATTCTTAGTTAATCCTCATCATTATGGAGTTGGCTGTTCGTTACTCCACGAACGACAGTCGGCCTGGGTCAGTGATTTGACATCTTTAACAGCGTTGCCACTTCTTGTTGTTTTGTTTCCTTTTAGCCCCACGCCAGTGGTCGTAAAGCCCAAACCGGTCGATTTCACGCTTTCATCCGTTTGAATATCTTGCGTGTTTAAATCCACAATCAATTTCTCAGTTTCAATGCGTTGTAAGCGAGAAGTTTTATCTGGCGCATTTAATTTTCAGCATTGCCTGGAAAGCGTTAAGATTTTCTACTTGGTAATTTCTGCCTGATTGGCGGTGTGGGGTTCCCCATAATTTTTGTGAACTTTCTTTATCGAACAAATTCACTAATGGGCGCACAAAATTCAGTCAATTCACGTCTCCTTCAGAAACGCTTAATTTCTTGCGCTTCGGCATAGTATTGAGGCTTACCTTGTGGGTCGAGACACTTCCAGTAGAAAGCTTCGCCCGCTATAGTCTATGTGCCTTTAGTCGTTTAATTAGGTTATCTAACGGGTTACATCGCTGGCTTGCAGGCTATACCACCAGCCGCCTCAGTCCTCGCCGCAGTTATCAGTAAAATAGCGGTTAAACGAATATTCATATCAAATTTTAGTAGCTAAAAACAGCGCCATCGCTCGTATCGCCAAAGCATTTCCACGATAGTGAAAAGTAAAGTAATTTTGCAATCTCTACTGCAATGGTTTTTCAGACAAACTGCAAGCGGTGAGAAGTTTTCTAAATTTTACAAAATACTTTTTGATAAACTCTCGATAAGGTACGACCACTTTGGGCTATAGCTTTTGAGTGGGCTTTTCACTAAAAACAAGCTTATGGAGTATTGGTAACACTTTGAGTTTTAAAATGTGTTTTGTTTTCTGTGTATTTTCAAACTAAAAGTTCAATAATTTGGTCTATAATCAGGAGTGCTAATCGGCTGCAACGCATTTTAACAAATGCGCGTGTGTATTCACACATAATGAATAATTTGTGATTTTAAGATATAAGGAATCTCATGAACAAGATAAAGCTGGGTGTTTGGAACAAACGGACGCAGTCGTTGGTTGTTACTCCGGAATTGGCGAGAGGAGCGGTGAAATCCTCATCCGATGCTTCTGTCTCGTCAGTAAGTACATCGCTAATAAATTGTTTAAATTAGCTGTTATTGCGTTAGCAACCTTAGTTGCGCAGGCGAATGCGCGATTACCGCTGGAGCGTGACCAAATAGTCGTGATAATGGTAATCATCTACTGCTATCGCGGGCGGTACTTCGACAGGCACATGTCTCTATTGCGATGGGTAGAAGCTCGGAATGCTAACAAAGGTGGTGTTGCTGTGTGGGCGTGCAGCTACTGGCACTGGAGATAATAGTGTTGCCTAGTGGTATTGCTACGAAATCAGCAGCTATTAAATCTGTTGCTGAGGTTTCGCAGTGCTCATGCTGAGGCTGATTTTGCAATTGCGCGCGGGTGGATTTGCAAACGCAAACAGCTGCGAAATGCGACTGCAATCGGTGGTTTTGCTAATGCAAACGGAATTTCTGCAGTTGCGATTGGTCAGAATGCGAATGTTCAACGTGAACAGGGTATCGCCGTGGTCATGGGGCAACTGTTACGGCAAATAGTAACCAGGGATTTGCATTCGGTACAGCGGCATCCTCAAATGCAGGAAATTCTACTGCAGTTGGTACTTTGGCTACTGCAAAAGCACGAATTCGCATCTGTTGCGATTGGTCTGCAGCTACTGTTGACCGTGAAAGGTATTGCACTGGTGAAATGCACCCAGCTACCACAACAGTATCTAATGCGGTGCAATCGGTGTTTCCATCAGTTACAAAATGGTACAAACTCAACAGCGATCGAGGTACACTAATGCAAAGAGGTGGTTATGTTGATGAGCTTGGCATTTCCGGTGCAGATGCGAATGCATCGACTTTCAAGCGATTTCGATTGGTAAAATAGCGTCAATGGTGCGATAGCTGGTGCTAAGCTATGGGTTCGGGCAGTACTGTTGGAGGATGGGCGAATAATGCTGTGCGGTGGTGCGGTGCGACAGTTAACGGCGGTCCAACTGGTGGCCTGCTAAAAGGTAATAATGCTGGCTGCAATTGGTACTGGTGCGACAGTTAATGATTCAGAAGGTCGCGCACGAGGTAATAATGCTAGCTGCTATGGGCTTTGGCGCTAAAACCGGTGGCGACATACTATTGCTATGGAGTATGACTGCGAAGGCGAATAAAGAAAGCGGTATTGCTATTGGTCGCGAGGCAAACGTATCTGGCAACTTTATTGGTCTTTGCAATTGAGTCGTACGCTAATGTAGTCAACACAACAGAAGATAACGCCATCGCATTAGGTCGTGGTCACTCGTTGCGGGTAAAGACAGTGCTGTTGCTATTGGTTTTAGGGCGCGCAAGCAACGGATAGACATTTTCTTTGGCATGCTAGCCGTTACTCAAGCTAGTGTGGGCAAGAAAGTATTTCTGTAGGTACAAATGCGAGATACTTCGGCAGATTATGCAGTGTGCATATTGGTTCAGCATCGAATGCTACTGCGGCAGGTGTGCTGATTGTTTGACGCTGAGGTCAAAATGCAAATGTTACTGCAGCAGGCGCTGTTTGCTGAGGTGAAAGATGCAAGCAGCAAATGCACAAGATGTCGCTTTAGGTGCTGGCCTCGACAAGCGGTGCTAAAAATGCATTAACCTCAATCAAAATTAGTGGAACAACTGAAGTTGCACAACGGTGCTGGTACTGGCGTACTGGTACGCAGCGGTAGGTAATGCAACCAACACAAACGTCAAATTCAATATGTGGCAGCAGGTTCAATTAGTGCAACCTGCGTGCGACTAACGGTTCGCAGCTATCAAGTGATTACCGCAGTTAACGCGGCTGGCAAGCACTGCAACAGCAGCGAAAACGCGCGGCGACAGCGCAAACCACAGCTGATCAGGCAAAAACAGCTGCAGCGACAGCACAAACAACCGCAGACCAAGCTAAAACAGCCGCAGGGTACAGCGCAAAACTACGCAAATCAGGCAAAAACAGCCGCAGCTACAGCACAAAACAACCGCAGACCAAGCTAAAACAGCCGCAGGTACGGCGCAAACCACTGCAATGATGCAAAAGTAGCTGCAGCGACAGCGCAAACTACTGCAAAGTGATGCTAAAACAGCCGCAGGTGCAGCGCAAACCACAGCAAATGAAGCTAAAAGCAGCAGCCGCAGGTGCAGCGCAAACCACTGCAAATGAGGCTAAAATAGCCGCAGGTGCAGCGCAACCACTGCAAATGAGGCTACAGCCGCAGGTGCAGCGCAAACCGCTGCAAATCAGGCAAAAACAGCCGCGGGTGCAGCGCAAACCACTGCAAATGAGGCTAAAAACAGCCGCAGGTGCAGCGCAAACCACTGCAAACTGAGCAAAAAGCAGCCGCAGGTGCAGCGCAAACTACTGCAAATGAGGCTAAAACAGCCGCAGGTGCAGCGCAAACCACTGAGGTGAGGCAAAAACAGCCGCAGGTAGCGCAAACCTGCAAATAAGGCTAAAACAGCCGCGGGTACAGCACAAACGACCGCAGAGCAAGCAAAACAGCCGCAGGTGCAGCGCAAAACTACTGCAAATGAGGCTAGGTGCCGCAGGTGCAGCGCAAACCTACAGCAAAATGACGCTGAAACAGCCGCAGGTGCGGCGCAAACCTACTGCAAACGAGGCTAAAAACAGCCGCAGGTGCAGCGCAAACTACTGCAAATGATGCAAAACAAGATGCAGTTATGAGCGAAAACTATGGCAAGCGATGCGGGATCTATTGCAAGAGCAGCAGATCTAACGCAACTCGGGCATTAAATTAGCTAAAGGGTCTACTAATAGCTATTTTCATGTAAATCGTCCTGTTGAGGATATAGATGCTGATCCACCTACGTATTCATATGATAATGGTGGTACAGTTAATTCACCAGGTTCGGCACGCGCCACATATTCTATTACAGCGGGTATGTACGCAAGTACTGAAAGCGATGCAGTTAACGCGATTGCGATGGGGTACAGGTGCTTCAGCAGCGAGTACTGACGCCGTTGTGGTTGGTGCATAGTTCAGTCCGTACTGGTACATGCAACACTGTTAGGTTCCCAACTCTGTAGTAGACAGGCGCCCAAAATGCGACGGTTGTAGGTCACGCACGCAGCTGGCACGAACCCGTCAAATGCAACTGTAGTGGGTGCAAGAAGCTATGTTCGCCCAAACACAAATAACGGCACAGCATTAGGTTACTACGCAGGTGTAGATAACAGCACTGTAAATGGTGGTACTTCTGTGCACACACTTGCGGGTGAAATGCAGAAAATGGTACGGCTTTAGGTGGTACGTAACCTAGTTGGTAATAGCACCTCGCAATGGCTATTGCGGCTGGTGTGGAAAAATAACATCGCCGATGCGAGCAAACAATACGGTTATTACGTCATAACACAAAGTCAAAGCAAACGGCACAATCCGTAATTGGTACGGTGTTGAAGTTGCAGAAGGCTTTTCGATAATGCCGTTGTTTTAGGGCAACATTCAACCACCGCGGGTTCTCACACTGTTGAAAATGTGGACTTCGTGCAACTACTGTAGGTAATTTAACTTATAGTGGCTTTTAAAGGCACTCGTTTCAGGTAGGCAGCTTTGTAAGCGTTGGCAGCGAGTAGATACGAGCGCAAATTGATCAATGTTGCGGCAGGTAATATTTCTGATACTTCAACAGAAGCGATCAATGGTTCACAACTTTATTCTGCGTAACCAAAACAATTAGATCAAACAAACGAAACTGCAGCAGCAGCTTCAACAGCAACAGCAGCAGAATCAACTGCAAAAGCAGCGAGCGAAGTCAGGCCGCACTCAGGTAAGATTGAAGGCGCAGTAGCAGCAGCAGCAAGTTCAGCAACGCAGCAGCATCTTCTGCAACAGCAGCAGGTTCATCAGCAACAGCAGCAGGCCCATCAGCAACAGCAGCAGGCCATCTGCAAACAGCAGCAGGTTCATCAGCAACAGCGCGGCAGGCCTTCATCAGCAACCGCAGCAGGTTCACTGCAGCAACCGCAGCAGGTTCATATCAGCAACCGCAGCAGGCTCGTCTGCAACCGCAGCAGCAGGTTCATCTGCAACCGCAGCAGAATCTTCAGCAACAGCGGCAGGTTCATCTGCAACAGCGGCTGGCTCGATCTGCAACCGCAGCAGGTTCATCTGCAACCGCAGCAGAATCTCTCAGCGACAGCAGCAGGTTCATCTGCAACCGCAGCTGAAAGCCCAGCGCAACCGCGCAGGTGTCATCACCGCAGACCGCAGCAGGCTCATCAGCAACCGCAGCAGGTTCATCAGCGACAGCAGCAGAATCTTCAGCAACAGCAGCAGGTTCATTCCCGCAACCGCAGCAGAATCTTCAGCAACAGCGGCAGGTTCATCTGGCAACAGCGGCAGGTTCATCTGCAGCCAGCAGCAGGTTCATCTGCAACAGCAGCAGGTTCATCTGCAACCGCAGCAGAATCTTCAGCAACAGCAGCAGGTTCACTGGCCAGCGACAGCAGCAGAATCTTCAGCAACCGCAGCAGGCTCATCTGCAACAGCAGCATGTGCTCATCTGCAACAGCAGCAGAATCTTTCAGCGACAGCAGCAGGCTCATCTGCAACCGCAGCAGACTTCAGCAACAGCGGCAGGTTCATCAGCAACTGCAGCAGGCTCATCTGGCAACAGCAGCAGTGCTCATCTGCAACAGCAGCTCGAAAGCTCGCAAACCGCAGCAGGTTCACTGCAGCAACAGCGGCAGGCCCATCTGCAACAGCAGCAGGTTCATCAGCAACAGCAGCAGAATCTTCAGCAACCGCAGCAGGTTCATCTCGCAACAGCAGCAGGTTCATCAGCAACCGCAGCTGGAAAGCCCAGCGACAGCAGCTGGTTCATCAGCCAACCGCAGCAGGCCCATCTGCAACCGCAGCAGGTTCTATCTCGCAACCGCAGCAGAATCTTCTCAGCAACCGCAGCAGGTTCATCAGCAAACCGCAGCAGAATCTTCAGCAACCGCAGCGGCAGGTTCATCATCAGCAACAGCAGCAGGTTCATCAGCGACAGCAGCAGCAGAATCTTCAGCAACAGCAGAGGTTCATCAGCAACCGCAGCAGAATCCAGCAACCGGCAAGCAGGTTCATCAGCAAACAGCAGCCGAAAGCTTCCAGCAACCGCAGCAGGTTCATCAGCAACAGCAGCAGAATCTTCAGCAACAGCGGCAGGTTCATTTCGCAACCGCAGCTGAAAGCTCAGCAACCGCAGCAGGCTCATATCCGCAACAGCAGCCGAAAGCTCAGCAACAGCAGCAGGTTCATCTGCAACCGCAGCAGAATCTTCAGCGACAGCAGCAGGCTCATCTGCAACAGCAGCAGGTTCATCAGCAACCGCAGCAGCAGACTCTTCAGCAACCGCAGCAGGTTCATCTGCAACAGCAGCAGAATCTTTCAGCGACAGCGGCAGGCTCACTGCAGCAACAGCAGCAGGTCTCATCTGCAACTTCGCAGCTGAAAGCTCAGCAACCGCAGCAGGTTCATCAGCGACAGCAGAAACCATCTGCAACCGCGGCAGAATCTTCAGCGACAGCAGCAGGTTCACTCAGCAACCGCAGCAGGTTCATCAGCAACAGCAGCAGAATCTTCAGCGACAGCGGCAGGCCCATCAGCAACCGCAGCAGGTTCATCAGCAACAGCAGCTGAAAGTTCAGCGACAGCAGCTGCCCATCAGCAACTGCAGCAGGTCCATCAGCAACAGCAGCAGAATCTTCAGCAACTGCAGCAGGTTCACCCGGCAACAGCAGCAGGTTCTTCAGCAACCGCAGCAGAATCTTCAGCGACAGCAGCAGGTTCTTCAGCGCAGCAGACTCTTCAGCAACCGCAGCAGCATCTTTCAGCAACAGCAGCAGCAGGTTCATCAGCAACTGCAGCAGGTTCATCTGCAACAGCAGCCGGGAAAGCCCAGCAAACCGCAGCAGTGTTCATCAGCAACAGCAGCAGCAGGTTCATCTGCAACCGTGGCAGAATCTTCAGCAACAGCGGCAGCATCTTCAGCGACAGCAGCAGGTTCTTCAGCAACTGCAGCAGCAGAATCTTCAGCAACCGCAGCAGGTTCATCAGCGGTCAGCAGCAGGTTCATCAGCGACAGCAGCAGGTTCATCAGCGCAAACAGCAGCAGGCCCATCAGCGCCGCAGCAGGTTCATCAGCGACAGCAGCAGGTTCATCATCTGCAACAGCAGCCGAAAGCTCAGCAACAGCAGCAGGTTCATCAGCAACAGCAGCAGGTTCATCAGCAACAGCAGCAGAATCTTTCAGCAACTGCAGCAGGTTCATCTGCAACCGCGCAGAATCTTCAGCAACCGCAGCAGGTTCACTACAGCAACCGCAGCAGGTTCGCGCAACAGCAGCTGAAAGCTCAGCAACAGCAGCAGGTCTCATCAGCAACAGCAGCAGGTTCTCTCTAGCAACAGCGGCAGAATCTTCAGCGACAGCGGCAGGTTCATCAGCAACAGCAGCAGAAAAGCTCAGCGACAGCAGCAGGTTCATCTGCAACAGCAGCAGAATCTTCAGCGACAGCGGCAGGTTCATCTGCAACAGCAGCAGGCTCTATCTGCAACCGCAGCAGGCCTTCCATCCGCAACAGCAGCAGAAAAGCTCAGCGACAGCGGCAGGTTCATCAGCAACAGCAGCAGAATCTTCAGCGACAGCGGCAGGTTCATCAGCGACAGCAGCAGAATCTTCAGCAACCGCAGCAGGTTCATCTGCAACAGCAGCAGAAAAGCTCAGCGACAGCGGCAGGCTCACCAGCAACAGCAGCAGGTTCATCTTCGCAACTGCAGCAGAATCTTCAGCGACAGCGCAGGTTCATCAGCGACAGCAGCTGAAAGCTCAGCGACAGCAGCAGGCTCATCTGCGACAGCAGCAGGTTCGCAACAGCAAACGCAGCAGAATCTCATCCACAGCGGCAGGTTCATCTGCGACAGCAGCAGAATCTTCAGCAACTGCGCAGGTCTCATCTGCAACAGCAGCAGAATCTTCCAGCAACCGCAGCAGGCCCATCAGCAACAGCAGCAGAATCTTCAGCGACAGCGGCAGGTTCATCAGCAACCGCAGCTGAAAGCTCAGCAACCGCAGCAGGTTCATCACCAGCGACAGCAGCAGAATCTTCAGCGACAGCAGCAGGTTCATCAGCAACAGCAGCAGGTTCATCTCCGCAACAGCGGCTGAAAGCCTCAGCAACCGCAGCAGGTTCATCTGCAACAGCAGCAGAAAGCTCAGCGACAGCGGCAGGTTCATCTGCAACAGCAGCTGAAAGCCTCGGGCGACAGCAGCAGGCCCATCTCGCAACAGCGGCTGAAAGCTCAGCAACCGCAGCAGGTTCATCGTCAGCAACAGCAGCAGGTTCATCTCGCAAACAGCGGCAGAAAAAGCTCAGCGACAGCGGCAGGTTCATCTGGCAACAGCAGCTGAAAGCTCAGCGACAGCAGCAGGCTCATCTGCAACAGCGGCTGAAAGCTCAGCAACCGCAGCAGGTTCATCAGCAACAGCAGCTGAAAAGCTCAGCATCGCGCAGCAGGTTCATCAGCAACAGCAGCAGGTTCTTTCAGCAGTCAGCGGCAGCAGAATCTCCAGTGATCGTGCAGCAGTGTCCATCTGCAACAGCAGCAGAATCTTCAGCGACTGCAGCAGGTTCATCTGGCAACAGCAGCCGAAAGCCCAGCAACAGCAGCAGGTTCATATCAGCAACAGCAGCAGGCCCATCAGTCAACAGCAGCAGAACCTTCAGCAACCGCAGCAGCAGGTTCATCTTCGCAACCGCAGCAGAATCTTCAGCAACCGCAGCAGGTTCATCAGCAACTTCGCAGCAGGTTCATCTGCAACAGCAGCTGAAAGTCGCCAGCAACAGCAGCAGGCCCATCAGCAACAGCAGCAGGTTCTTCAGCAACAGCGGCAGAATCTTTCAGCGACAGCGGCAGGTTCATCAGCAACAGCAGCAGCAGAAAGCTCAGCGACAGCAGCAGGTTCATCTGCAACAGCAGCAGAATCTTCAGCGACAGCGGCAGGTTCATCATGACGAGCAGCAGAATCTTCAGCAAACCGCAGCAGGTTCTATCTGCAACAGCAGCAGAAAAGCTCAGCGACAGCGTGGCAGGCTCATCAGCAACAGCAGCAGGTTTCATCTGCAACAGCAGCAGCAGGTTCATCTGCAACCGCAGCTGAAAGCTCAGCAACAGCGGCAGGTTCATCAGCAACCGCAGCAGAATCTTCAGCAACAGCGGCAGGTTCATCTGCAACAACAGCGGCTGAAAGCTCAGCAACAGCAGCAGGTTCATCAGCGACAGCAGCAGGCCATCTGCAACAGCAGCAGGTTCATCTGCAACCGCGCAGGTTCATCAGCAACAGCAGCAGAATCCTTCGCAACAGCAGCAGGCTCATTCCGCAACAGCAGCAGGTTCATCTGCAACAGCGGCAGAAAAGCTCAGCAACCGCAGCAGGTTCATCTGCAACAGCAGCAGAATCTTCAGCGACAGCAGCAGGTTCATCAGCAACCGCGGCAGGCCTCATCTGCAACCGCAGCAGAATCTTCAGCGACAGCAGCAGGTTCATCAGCAACAGCGGCAGGTTCATCAGCAACAGCAGCTGAAAGCTCAGCAACCGCAGCAGGTTCATCAGCGACAGCAGCAGGCTCATCTGCAGCAGCAGCAGGTTCATCTGCAACAGCAGCTGAAAGCTCAGCAACTCGCAGCAGGTTCATCAGCAACTGCAGCAGAAAGCTCAGCAACCGCAGCAGGTTCATCGCAACCGCACCAGAATCTTCAGCAACCGCAGCAGGTTCATCTGCAACAGCAGCAGAATCTTCAGCGACAGCGGCAGGTTCATCAGCAACAGCGGCCGAAAGCTCTGGCAACGCGGCAGGCTCATCTGCAACCGCAGCAGAATCTTCAGCGACAGCAGCAGGTTCATCTCGCAACCGCAGCAGAATCTTCAGCGACAGCAGCAGGCTCATCTAGCAACAGCAGCTGGTTCTGTCAGCAACAGCAGCGGAATCTTCAGCGACAGCGGCAGGTCTCATCAGCAACAGCAGCAGATCTTCAGCAGCAGCGGCAGGCTCATCTGCAACCGCAGCAGAGATCTTCGCAACAGCGGCGGGTTCATCAGCAACTGCGCAGGCTCATCTGCAACCGCAGCAGGTTCATCGCAACCGCAGCAGGTTCATCAGCGACAGCAGCTGAAAGCCTCAGCAACAGCAGCAGGTTCATCAGCGACAGCAGCAGGCTCATCTGCAACAGCAGCTGAAAGCTCAGCAACCGCAGCAGGTTCATCTGCAACAGCAGCAGAATCAGCGACAGCAGCAAGTTCATCAGCGACAGCAGCAGGTTCATCTGCAACAGCAGCAGAGATCTTCAGCAACAGCAGCAGGTTCATCTGCAACAGCAGCAGAATCTTCAGCGACAGCAGCAGGTTCATCTGCAGCAGCGGCTGAAAGCTCAGCGACAGCGGCAGGTTCATCAGCAACCGCAGCAGTGAAAGCTCAGCAACAGCAGCAGGTTCATCAGCGACAGCAGAGGCTCTATCTGCAACAGCAGCTGAAAAGCTCAGCAACCGCAGCAGGTTCATCTGCAACAGCAGCAGAATCTTCAGCGACAGCAGCAGGTTCATCTGCAACCGCAGCAGGTTCATCTGCAACCGCGGCAGAATCTTCCGCGACAGCAGCAGGTTCATCTGCAACAGCAGCAGAATCTTCAGCAACCGCAGCAGGTTCATCAGGCAACAGCAGCAGCATCTTTCAGCAACAGCGGCAGGCTCCATCTGCAACCGCAGCAGAGATCTCTCAGCAACAGCGGCAGGTTCATCAGCAACTGCAGCGAGGCTCATCTGCAACCGCAGCAGGTCCATCTGCAACCCAGCAGGTTCATCAGCGACGGCAGCTGAAACTCAGCAACAGCAGCGGTTCATCAGCGACCGCAGCAGGCTCATCTGCAACGCAGCTAGCTCAGCAACCGCAGCAGGTCCATCTGCAACAGCAGCAGAATCTCAGCGACCAGCAGCAGGTTCATCAGCGACAGCAGCAGGTTCATCTGCCAGCAGCAGGTCTATCAGCAACAGCAGCAGGTTCATCTGCAACAGCAGCGGAAAGCTCTCAGCGACAGCAGCAGGTTCATCAGCAACCGCAGCTAAGCTCAGCAACAGCCGCAGGTTCATCAGCAACCGCAGCTGAAAGCTCCAGCAACAGCAGCAGGTTCATCAGCGACAGCAGCAGGCTCATCTGCAACCGCAGCTGAAAGCTCAGCAACCGCAGCAGCCCATCTGGCAACAGCAGCAGAGCTTCAGCGACAGTAGCCGTTCATCTGGCGACAGCAGAGTCTACTCAGCGACGGCAGCAGGTCCATCGGCAACGGCGGCTGAAAGCTCCAGCAGCAAACGGCAGGTTCATCAGCAACCCCAGCAGAATCTTCAGCAACATGGCAGGCCCATCGCACCAGCGGCAGAAAGCTTCAGCAGCAGCGCAGGCAGGTTCATCAGCGACAGCGGCGGCTCATCTGCACACAGCGGCGGGTTCATCTGGCAACCGCAGCTGAGAAAGTTCAGCAGCGACAGCGGCTGGCACTTCAGCAACAGCAGCGGGCCCATCAGCGACAGCAGCGGGCCTGCCATCAGCAACAGCGGCGGGTGCGAGCTCCGCAACCGCAGCGGGTTCATCAGCAACCGCAGCCGAAAGCTCAGCGACAGCAGCAGCAGCTTCAACGGCGACCGCGGCAGTAGTCTTCAGCGACAGCAGCAGGCCTGTCATCTGCAACAGCAGCAGGCTCTTCAGCGACCGCAGCAGGCTATCAGCAACCGCAGCTGAAAGCCTACCAGCAACAGCTGCAGGTTCATCAGCAACCGCAGCAGGACATCAGCAACAGCGGCAGGTTCATCTGCAACAGCGGCTGAAAGCTCAGCAACAGCAGCAGGTCCATCAGCAACTGCAGCAGAATCTTTCAGCGACACTGCAGCGGGCCTCCATCAGCAACAGCAGTATATCTTACTTCAGCACCGCGCAGGCTCATCTCGCAACAGCAGCAGAATCTTCAGCAACCGCAGCAGGTCGTCTGGCAACAGCGGCAGGCTCATCAGCAACAGCAGCAGGCTCATCAGCAACCGCAGCTGGCCTCTGCAGCGACAGCAGCAGGTTCATCAGCGCGACAGCGCGGCAGGCTCATCTGCAACGGTGCAGCCGGTGCCCAGCGACAGCAGTATCTTTCAGCAACAGCGGCGGGTTCATCTCCGCAAACGGCAGCCGAAAGCTCAAGCAAACAGCGGCGGGTTCATCAGCGACAGCGGCAGGTTCATCCTGGCAACCGCAGCAGTATCATCAGCAGCAGTCGCAGGTTCATCTGCGGCAGCAGCAGAATCATCAGCGACCGCAGCAGGTTCATCAGCAACGGCAGCAGATCTCATCAGCACCCACCGCAGGTCTCACTCAGCAACAGCGGCGGGTTCATCTGCAACAGCAGCAGAATCTTTCCAGCAATTGCAGCAGGTTCATCAGCAACAGCGGGCAGGTCCATCTGCAACGGCAGCAGACTCTCAGCGACAGCGGCGGGCCCATCAGCGACAGCAGCGGGCCCATCAGCAACAGCGCGCCCATCTTCAGCAACGGCAGCAGGTTGTCATTCCGCAACCGCAGCAGGCCCACCAGCGACGGCGGCGGGTCTCACTCTGCAACCGCAGCAGAAAGCCAGCAACAGCGGCAGGCTCATCACAGCGACAGCGGCGGGTTCATCAGCGACCGCAGGTACAGCTCAGCAACCGCAGCAGGTTCACTCAGCAACCGCAGCGGACATTGCGCAACAGCAGCAGGTTCATCAGCACGCAGCTGCGGGTCTATCAGCAACGGCAGCAGATCATCGTGCGACCGCAGCGGGGAATTCTTCAGCAACCGCAGCAGAAAGTTCATCAGCAACCGCGGCAGCCCATCCTGCAACAGCGGCGGGCCCATCTGCAACGGCAGCAGATCTCTGCAGCGACGGCAGCAGGTCTCATCAGCAACCGCGGCAGGCTCATCAGCAACCGCAGCAGGCCCACCAGCAACAGCAGCAGCCTCACCAGGCAACAGCGGCGATCTACTCAAAGCTGACCGCAGCAGGTTCATCAGCGACGGCGGCAGGTCTCATCAGCAACAGCAGCTCGAAAGCGCGCGCAACCGCAGCAGCTCACCGCGACAGCAGCAGGTTCATCTGCAACCGCAGCAGGCTCATCAGCAACGGCAGCAGTAACTCTCAGCGACAGCAGCAGGTTCATCTGCAACCGCAGCAGGCTCATCAGCAACGGCAGCAGGGCTTCATCAGCGACAGCAGCAGGTTCATCTGCACAGCAGCAGCAGAAATCTTCAGCGACAGCAGCAGGTTCATCTGCAACCGCAGCAGGTCTACGGCGACAGCAGCAGGTTCATCAGCAACAGCGGCAGGTTCATCAGCAACAGGAGCAGGTTCATCTGCACACAGCAGCAGAATCTTCAGCGACAGCAGCAGGTCCCATCTGCAACCGCAGCAGGGCTCCATCAGCAACCGCAGCGGGTTCATCAGCGACAGGTTCATCTGCAACAGCGCCGGTGCCTCTAGCAACCGCAGCAGGTCATTGCAACCGCGGCAGGTTCATCAGCAACAGCAGCAGGTTCATCTGCAACAGCAGCAGAATCTTCAGCAACAGCAGCAGGCCCATCAGCAACAGCGGCAGGTTCATCTGCAACAGCAGCAGGTCCATCTGCAACCGCGGCAGGCTCTATCTGCAACCGCAGCAGAATCTTCAGCGACAGCAGCAGGTTCATCAGCAACAGCGGCAGGTTCTATCAGCAACAGCAGTCGAAAGCCCGCAACAGCAGCAGGTTCATCGCGACAGCAGCAGGTTCTTCCAGCAACCGCAGCAGAATCTTCAGCAACAGCGGCAGGGCTCATCTGCAACCGCAGCAGGTTCATCAGCAACAGCAGCAGGCTCTATCTGCAACAGCAGCAGGCTCATCAGCAACAGCGGCGGGTTCATCGGCAACGGCAGTAGGCTCATCTGCAAACGCAGCAGAACTTCCAGCGACAGCAGCAGGTGTCATCACCTGACAGCGGCAGAATCTTCAGCGACAGCGGTGTTCATCAGCAACAGCGGCAGGCTCTATCAGCGACCGCAGCAGGTTCATCTGCAACAGCAGCAGAATCTTCAGCAACCGCAGCGGGCTCTCAATGCTGTAACGGCGGCAGGTTCATCTGCAACCGCAGCGGAATCTCTCAGCGACAGCAGCAGGTTCAGTCTGCAACAGCGCAGGTTCACTCATGACAGCAGCAGAGCCTATCAGCGACAGCGGCGGGTTCATCCGCAACAGCGCAGGCTCATCGGCAACCGCAGTCGCTCATCTGCAACCGACAGCGGTCTTCAGCGACAGCGGCTGCATCTTCTGCAACCGCAGCAGCGGAAACTCTCAGTGAACGCTGAAGACTCAGGTTTTGATCAGTAAAGATGGCAAACAGCATCTGGCAGATAACACGCAAACGCGAGTAGCGAAAGCGAAAGGTAAAGACGCAACAGCTGTTGGCTATGGTGCAAAATGCAAGTGGCGAGACGGCACTGCGTTAGGCAATAACTCACAGCGTCGGTGTAAAAACTCAACAGCTGTGGGTCAAGGCAAGGCGACAGCGCACAGCAAACCAACTCTGTGGCACTAGGTCACGGCGCAGCGAACATGAAGCGAAATACCGTCTCCAGTTGGTTCAGCGCAAGGCAATGAGCGTCGTGGAATCACGAATGTGGCAGATCCGGTCCGTGGCTACGGATGCGAGCGAATAAAAACAATATGTTGATCGTTCAGCGTCTGAGCAGTTCGTAGCGAACTTGGAGAAAAGTCTGATAAGAAACTCTCGTGTGGTGGTATCGCAGGGGCGTGACACGCTCAGCAGCTGAATATTCCGTCAAGTGACTAAAACCAGGGTGGGTCTCAGTGCTAGGCCTTGAGCAGGTAACTGCTAAAGGTCGAAAAGTGCGGTAGCTGCAGGTTAGCTCGTGCGAGCGAGTGATACATACCGTGTTATCTTCAGTGAGTGGTGCGGCAACTACACAAGGTGACTGGTACTGTTGGCGCCGCGTTGGAGTTACCAACGTACGATCGACTGCCATCTAGTGAATAAACTCACCTGTGGAGTATACTCCGAGCGATTTTATTATTTGATGGTTTTATTTGTGAAAATAAGTGATCTAGGACTAAGACCGCTTTGTGAGATGCTATCAGAGTCAAATTAGAAAAGGACAGGATTATGCGTAAATATAAAATTGGGATTACATCTAATTTAGAGTCTGAGGTCATACCATATTTGGGCGAAATGGCAAAGCGAACGTACGTGATTCATCTTTTTACTTATGAGCTCAACATCTCAGCTATTGTAGATGATGTGCCTGTGCGTCTTGGGACAGAGAAACGTACCACATCCCTCCTAGACGATTTATGGCGTTAGATGGATTGAACCTTAAATATGCTGGCGTTGAAGATGTTATTGATCAATTAGATGTGGGCACTGAAGGTTCATTGATTATTGAGCCTCATCTGGCTCGTATGCATGCACAAGCATGGTGGAAAGTGGTCTGTTAGTAAAATGGGTAATGATTTTTATTATGGATATGGTAATATTTTCTTTTGATAAGAAAGCCGGTAGAGTTTTTAATGGAACCTTATTTGATGCAGTCTGGAGATTCCGCAAATGAAAAATACTTGTAAAATCTTATTTTTCAATCGCGTATCGCTGTTCAGCTTTATGTTGTACCTGGCAATTTGGTCTCCAATTTCTTTTGTGATCAAAGCACTAAACAGATTAAAGATGAGCACATTTAACTTTTGGCTATCAAACCTGATCCAGATAAAAAGGCAAAACGAATTGCATCTTTTGAAGGAATATTAATGTAGTAAAAACTTGTTTTACCCTCGATATTATCTGCTGAGCAAGCTGTATCGTGAACAGCCAGATAAAAATAAAAAGAAATGTTTATATGTGTAATACTTATGATAAAAGATAATCCAACTTTTTAATTTTATAGGTAGAACTGAGTTAGTTAAAAGATCGGCAAGATGACAGTAGAAAAGCGTTATCAGATGCCAGATGACGCGTTATGTGGATATAGTGTTAAGCCATCAGTGGGAAATGGGTTTGAATTATGCTTATAATGATGCTTTTGTAGGTGGTATATCCATTTATTCATAATTCAAAAACTGCTCCGAAAGGTGTAGGCTATTACGATCAGTCTGATGCGTTTGAAGGTGCAAAAGTATTACTTGATGTGATTGATAACCATGATAAGCATCATGGTGAATATGTGAAAAGAGCAAATGAATATCTAGATTCTGCAGTTACCGACTAATCCAATGAAATATTTATTTGTATGAGAAAGAGATCAAGTGGTTATTTCTCAGTGAGATTATGCAAAAATCTCAGTGAGTGCTAAGGGATGATTTATTTTATCTTTGATCTAGTGTATAGTGATGTAACTCTTTAATTTTACAAATGCATCTTGATATTTTTGATGTTTTCTTCAGACAGTAATGACGAATCTTAGTCATACACATGTTCTTTGTTTACATCCCATAAATATCATCACATAGTCCTTTAGATAAAGGCGAGTTCTTGTCATATTTTCATATCATCAGTTATTACTAGTCCGATATATCTATTAAATGCTTTAGTGATTTTTAGGGTTCGACAACAGTAAGTAATTGAACCAATCGTTTAGCTTCTATACATATAAAAATAGTTTATCATAAATTGCATAGCTTAAGATACGGAGCAAGAAAAAGCCCAATGCCACATCTTCATAAAGATCGTCCTTTTGGAGAGGTGATTATCCAAGATGATTTTTCTTTTTGATTACTTTGTACAGCGGAACCCAAGATAAATTCCATCTTGATAAAGACCTTTGAAAAGTCTTCGCAAAAGATCCCGCTTTAGCCCATCTGTAGATAGATAATGGTTCACAATCTATCTGGATAGACTAAACTGCTCATATAATAGAGTGATAAGTATCGCGATTTTTCTCAGTAATTATCTTTGTAGATCAGAAAGAATAGTTTGTTCCTTCCCAATAATCATCACTATCTAAAAACATTAAATACTCTCCTCGAGCAATTTGAATGCCTGCATTTCTTGCGTGTCGGATACTCCACCGTTAATTTTATGGATAACAACAATATTAGAATATTGTTTAGCATATTTGAGCGCAAATATCGATAGAATTATCTGGTGAACCATCATCAACTAGAATAAGTTCATAATTTGAGTAATCTTTGCTGCTAATACAGATTCAATACATTGAGTCGAGGTAACGCTCAACATCATAGATAGGCACAATGATACTAAATCAGTGGATTTTCAACTTTTGATCTTTGTTGTTTTTGAGACAGTTTACCTCAAATAGACACGTGCTTGAGCAATGTGAGGTTCATGAAATGCGGTGAATTGATCAGCAGCCAATAGGGCTTTAGTTTCATTTAAAAAGTGCGGTCAGTTTTCTTTTAGCGACATTTTTCGGATGAGATAAAGCGAACAACCATAGTTGTATTGGTTTGTATCTCCATAAATTAGCGCATCGGGTTCATCGCCAGCTTGAAAATAAGCGTTCACCAGAACGAGCATGCACCATCATGTTGCAATTTTGATAATGCCGTAAGAAGAGTATTTATTAGCATAACTGATAGCATGTTGGATGGAAGTTTTTCAACGAGGTTGTATTTCACTTTCAGCAATTAAAGCAAAATCATTCTCTTGCAGCTTATTATCAGCAATAGCTTTTCCAGCACTGGATATGAGAAAGTGTGCGAGCAATTTCTTTTGTCGTTAACCAATCTATTACGCCTTCATTATTTTTATTTATAATAAATAATGCTGATAAAATTACCTCAATAATTTAACTCGCTTTCTTTTACTTATGGCAGTTATCGGGATAACAACAGAATTATCTGCGCATTTTATGGTTAAGGCCGTCCCAGCCTTTTCAGCGCCATAAATCATGTAACTGGTTAATTTTTCCATATAATAGCCCTCTTCTGCATTAAATTTAAAATTATAATAATCTGAGAATAGTGTACACCACAAAAGCAACAAGCCAAACTCCATGCACCTACACAAAATCACCCAGTGAGAATAATAATGAGATAGATTTAATCGCTTCAATAAAATGATGAAATAAATGAAAGATTATGCGAGAAAATACCTCCTCCATCCATACATGGCAGCAGTGCCTAAAAATAGAGAGGCTTCTCATCAAACGCGGCATGAGAAAAATAATGCTATTTCCAGCCATTTTGGCTAACGACATCTCTAGTATCCATAAACCAATATCATCTAGTTTTACAATGAGCCCAACTAATCCGTAAACAAAATAGTAGCGTCAGCCGATTGCGGAGCGGGTAAGGATTTTTGTTACGTAGAGGAATCTTGTACTGCACCCAATACGATAATGATGATTTCGCTGAAAGAAGAAACCGCACGAATTGCACCTTTAATTTTACTGGCCCGGGTCTCTTGTAGATACCGCTTCAAGGATGCCCAGAGGATTTTCGATGAAACAGCGAATGGAGTACTTTTTCTGCACCTTCAAAACACAGAGATAAGCAATCACCCAATAGTAATAACACTGTAATGTGGCTTGAGGTGGTAAATAGAAAGTAGTAAGGCGAGTGGAATCAAAATGATTTTATTGGAGAAGAGAGCCTTTAGCAACAGCTCAAACAATCGGTAATTCTCGTACCTGGCCGAATATCTTTACCTACTACCTTGATTGGCATTCAACGCCAAAATCAGTCTCCGATAACATCGAGAAGTTTTCTTTGTTGCAAACCTTAGACACATATGGAAACAATCGTTCAATACTGCAGCTGTCATCTAATAATGTAAATAATGAGCTAAATGCCACTGAGATTCCTAACAAAGGTATTAAAACTTTGCCATTTTTACGCTATTTCACCGTATTACGAAAGAATGCGCTTCTCTGTTACTATAATACAAACAAAATCCTTTAAAAATCCACAACGTCATGTCGAATTTACGATCTGGAATATTCAATTTTCGTCGCATGAAAACAAAAATTGCAGATGCAAAACTAACCAGGAGGACCAACTATTAAACCCGCTCGAACGTGTACAAATCGAATCGTGCAACTGTCTTAACGATGAAATTCTGTGGTGCGGAAAGAAGTTCGTTTAACTGATGAAACATGCGAACAAGTTGGTACTCGTCGGTCATTCAAGATGCGTTAGCAAGAGCAGAGGAAGCGGAATTAGATTTAGTGGAAATTTAGCCCTAATGTTGAACCACACTGTTTCGTCGATGTATTATGAACCATGGGTAAGTCTAGCTCACGAGAGAGAAAAGCGGCTGAAAGAGCAAAAAGAAAAGCAAAAAGTGGTTCAGGGTGAAGGGAAATTTAAATTCCGCCCAGGTACTGACATGAAGGTGACTACCAAGTCAATTATTACGTAGCATTCCTCGTTTCTCTTAGAAGATGGTGATAAAGTCAAAACTCACCGTCTGCTTCGTGGTCGTGAGGATGGCACACCAAGACATTGGTTTGATGTTAGAGCGTGCAGAAACAGGATACTGCAGAGATTGCAGTGGTTGAAGCTGCACCAGGTAAACCTGGAAGGTCGCCGCCAATTATGGTGACTGCAACTGAAAAAGAAATATGAACACAGCAAACCTCTCAGGCTTTTGCTTTTTACCTGTGTGCAATAGCCTTTATTTTAGCTACTGCCTCTACAGCCTCTTTTCTTCTATCTACAAGATTTTTGATACAATTATTTTCGCCCCATCAATTAGGGTTTTCTATATACAACATTCTCAAAAGCGAAAATCATCAAAACTATATTTGATAGAGTATATGCCCAAGTTTTTCTGTGAAATAACAGAAAACTAGTTAAACAGGGCAAACCCAGCAGCCTGAGTTGCTAGATGGCGATGCAAGCGCAGCAGTGTAATTTAGTGCTAGCAAGCAATCTCGCAAGAGTTCTGCCTCTGATTATTCATTTAAACCAAAACAATGCGGTGGAGTAACAATGCCTCTAAAATTAAACAACAGATGTGGTGCCAAGCGTTGCTCACAGCTTCTATGGTTTCAAACGTAAACAATCCTTTCACCTTACGTCATATTTTCGACCAAGAAACACTAAACGTAAACGTCACTTACGCCACAAAATCAATGGTAGCGCAGCAGACCAAGCATTAGTAGTAGCGTGTATGTTTACCATACGCATAAGCGTTTGCGTGAAGACGTACTTTTAGTGAATTTTAGCTTTTAATATACATTAGGAGATTTAATAATGGCTCGTAAAACGTGGTGTTATTGAAGAGCACGCCATAAGAAAGTTCTTAAGGCTGCTAAAGCGGCGCTGCGGTGCGCGTTCACGCGTCGGTCGCGTCGCGTCTCCGCGCAGTAATTGCTAAAGCTGGTCAATATGCATACCGTGACCGTCAGTCAACGTAAACGCCAATTCCGTCAATTATGGATTGCCTCGCATCAACGCTGCGGCTCGTCAAAACGGTCTGTCTTACGCAACTCAATGGTTTGACAAAAGCATCTGTTGAAATTGACCGTAAAGATCTTAGCTGACATCAAGTCGTATTCGATAAAGCAGTGCATCAAGCTGCATTAGTCGAAAAAGCAAAATCTGCACTCTTTAATTTTAAAGTTAGATAGACCAGGACGCCATTTGGCGTCCTTTATTATAATCTGTAGGGATAAAATCGTATAACAAGTGCCCATAGGATGTCAATTTTATAAGGAACCGACGATCAATGTCATGTCTCAATCGTTTTGCTTGTAGCTTGTCAGCACCGCCACAACAAAGTTCTGTGCCAATGGATATGCAAGCAGTAGCGGCTTATCAGCATCGTGTTGCAACAGGTAAAACGATTGATAAAAATAATCCTACGAATAACAGAAGCTAAATCAAAGTTGATCGTCGAGCTAAAGAAGGTAAGAGACAGTCAGTACCAGCCATTTATCCCATCAGTGATATGGGTTATGGATGGGGACTGCCACTCACATCGTTTAGCTGGATATTGGTATTAAAATAAAACTCATCAGCTCAAGATTTCTAAGCATTTCTTTTGATTTAACTCGTTTTAGTACAAAGATTGATGATGGTTGAAAATCACATGATACGAGCGTGTCGTTTTGTAAATAATTTTGCAAAATCGACCGCTTGTTCTAAGAGGAAATCTGACGAAAGCGAGTATTATTGATTGAAGATGATAGGCTAATTGAGAAGGCCCAAAATTAGGCCAATCTAAACAGCAATTTGTTGTGGATCATTTTAAAGATGCAAACAAGCGATTTGAAGCGCTATTTACGACAGATTATCACGCCATGTAGTTTTAGATCTGACATTACCAAAATGATGGTGGTATGGATATTTTATGGGCGAAAAGAAAACAAGATACACGGTTTTGACTCTGACCGCTCGCGATACTTTTAGATGAACGTGGAATTTCTGGTTTTCAAGCGGGGGCAGATGATTATTTATGTGTAAACCCTTTGCGTTATCATGGAAGTCGTTGCAGATTGCAAGCGTTAGTTCGTCGCCGTCATCGCAAAGCAGCATCGAATTTAACAATTGGCACATTAGTAGATTGATCAAAATGCCCATACCGCCGCGCTCAATAATCAGCCAATTCTCATTAACAGCGAAAAGAATCAAATTGTTAGCGCTCGCTGCGATGAATCAAACAAGAGTGCTATCTAGAACGCATGATCGGAACAAAATTATAGAGGTTGGATAGTGAGTTAAAGCAGTAATGCGCTTGAGGTTTATATCTCTCATAATTTACGGATTAGGCAAAAGCTGGATTAAAACGGTGCATGGAATTGGCTATAAATTAGGGAATGGCGATGACAAAATCTGGGCAACGAAAGTTTGCGTGTTACGGGCTAATGTCTTTCGTTATCCAGCATTACGCTATTGATTTGCTGATTGCGATCGGCATGATTGAATGTGTCGTTTTCAGAGATGAATCGCCAGTTTGATACCCAATTGGTGCTGAACGGCTGGGCTTCGTTTTCCGAAATCTTTAATGCAAGGTTTCCGTTGAAGTTCAAGAGCCCGGAAAACGTTATGAAAAGCACATGTTGCTGATGATGATGCGTTGGCTTTTGCGGTTTTTACGAAACGTGGTGATCTCGATTATGAACGATGGGCGTAACGGGCAATCTGTTGCTTTTTACTAGGGTTTTCCATACTAGTCAAATTTTAGAGGCCGATGATGATGAAAGCGAAGCGTGGCGCATATTCTGGTTACAAAATCTAACAATGTATATATTGCTGCAGCGCAGGAGTTAGATTATCGCGATGATATTATCATGGAAATCATGCTTTCTAAGTTATGGGGAGGTGTAATTGCGCTACCTTTTATTGTTGATTGCTATTGCAGCATTACTTTCTGTAAAGAACGTCACCGTTTCAAGACGATTAGAAACAACAAGTTTTGCTAACGTAAAACCAGATGATACGAATCCAATAATGGTTCCATCTTTACCAAAAGAAATTCAGCCATTGCAGCAAAGCTTAAATCATTATTTTGAACGCTTAGCCAATGCCCAATCGTGAACGCCGCCGCTTTACTTGATGCAGCATCACGAGTTACGCAGTCTCCACTTGCAGGGCTGCGAATCAAACTGAAATTGCACAAATGACACAAGATGATCCCAAGGCACATGAGCGTGCATTACAGTCAATCATTGGGGGCAATCGATCAAATTACACAAACTTGGTGGATCAGCTGTTAACGTTATCTCGACTAGAAAGTGCCCACAGAGCTTGATTCGTTAGAAGAGATTAACCGGCAAACACATCGATCGAGCAAGGTGTGAGTCAGTGCCATCATCAAGCAGAATTGGGTAGGTTCGGATATTCAATTTAATTGCATAGGAATTCGAAGGACAACAAGGGAAAGGGACTTATTAGTAGCGATGGTACTTGCGTAACTCTCCTCGAGAATGCAATACAAACTACACGCCAGAGAAAAGCCTAATTCAATTAACATATAGCCCCAAAAGCTTCATTATTGGAAGAGATAATGGACAGGGGTGGAGACATGAAACATCTCAGCTAAACGTCAACTTTTATCGCCCAGCGGATCGCCCTGTACAATCGGAAACAAGATAAAAAGGCAGCGGCTTAGGTATCTCGATTTATTCAGCGCATTTTAACCTTTGCATCGTTTACGTATTTTCAGTCTTTTATCTCGTAGTACTTTTAGGCGGGTTGCAAGCTGAAATTTTCTTTGATTAGCTTAAGGCTATCAACATAAGTAGATGTCAAACAATGAATAAAAATAGACATTTTCAGACACCTGAATTGTTGGAAAACCGCGCGCGCGAAAGCGCATTGTGAGGACGCATCTAGCGGTATATAATCACGAAAGATCGCTCATCGCACGATTCTCGTGGAGGCTAAAATTGCTCAATCACTCAATCTACCTAATTCGGACAGAATTAGCGGAGAGATCGCAAAAAGGCTGATCTCATTACGTGTGATTGGTGGTGATGGAAATATGCTAGAACAAGTGCGTGTTATTTCGCACCACATCAAGTGCCATTGATTGGCATTAACCGTGGTAACTTAGGTTTCTAAACGATATTGTGCACCACAATAGCTGTGAGCAGCTGTATACCAGTTTAGAAAAGGTGAAATATGAATCCAGAAGAGCGTACTTGAAAGCGATTGTTGAGCGTAACGGTATTGCTAGCAGTAAAGACTTCAAATGAAGTGGCTCATTCACCCAAGCCAAGTGACCAGGAACCATTGAATTTGAAGTGTATATTGATGGTAAATTTGCCTTTACTCAACTTTCTGATGGCTAATTATTGCTACGCCAACCGGTTCTACGGCATATCTGCTTTCTGCCAGCCAATCCTGGACTCTAATATGAATGCGATTGCATTGGCACTGATGTATCCGCATGCGCTTTCTTTCGTCCGTTGGTCTGATGGAGAAAGCTATATCTCAATGCGCTTTGCGCAACATAAACACGCATTAGCATTAGAGTGTGAGCCAGTGATGGGCAAGTTGACCTGCCGTTTACTCCAGACGATCGCATAGTTGTTAGAAAAAGTAGAAAAGGAAATTAAAGTTGTTACATTTAAAAGATTGCTAATTATTTTGCTGGGTACTTGCTTCAAAGCTAGGGTGGGGAAGCAAGTTGTTTTGAAAGTTAAATTAGCATCGTTAGTAGTCGAAGAAGAGCTTGAATTCAACAATTGAATCTCAACTCTTTCTTACATTAGCGCACAGGACTTAAATTGAATTGCTCATTCAAACAGCATAGCCGTCATCATCGGCTTCAAGTGCAGCTTGAACGGCTGGTAGTTCTTCTTCGTCAAAATGCAGTGTCTCCCTTCAACCCCCGCAAATGATTTGACCACAAGTCTAATGCCTTTGAAATCGAATAACAACTCGGATCACAAGATGAGAAGGCACGATGTCTTTGCATAGCACTGGAACATCGTTTCTAAACGCCCCTGGATATTGACGATCCCAAGTGCTTTAGCATCCTCTTCACCACTTCTGGCGTTGTGTTCGGTTGTGAAACCACATAAGTTGGCAGCACGGACACCATTGGAATTGTTTTGCAATGGCGCATTTCTACCATCTTTTTCTTTTGCAATAAGTTTTCTCAATGGACGAACTCACAATTTGTTTGCCATCATCTGAAATCAATTTTGGTGGCATAGATTTTAATTTACCACCGTAGAACATATTCAAAAAGAGTGTTGCCAACATATATCATCACGGTGATGTCCAAGGCAATAGTTGCTAACCTCCGTCGGTGGTACGATATTATAAAATACCACCACGACGCAGACGAGAGCAGAGCGAGCAAGTTGTTTTGCTTTCAGGAATCTTTCACGATGCCATAAGTATTTTCTTCAACAATTTTTGTATTCCACCCAATACTTTGTCAGCATTCTTGGTCATACATGTCTCAGGAAAGTCCAGGTTGCTTTTTGGTCAAGATCACGGCCACAATATCAAAACGTTGATTGGCGCATTGAGTTTTAGATTTAGCAAAATATCCAACAAAGTGGAAGCTATCTTTTCCGCCACAGAAAAGGCAAACTATGACTTTATCGCCTTCTTTCAATCATATTGCTGAAATCTGGCAATGGCATTTCCTACGTTGCGGCGTAAACGTTTGGTGTAATTTATTTAGGTTGCAGTTTGTGTATCTTTATCAGTTTCCAGTCATAACACTCAATCTAGTGAAATGGCTACAAGCAATGCTTTCTGCGCCGGTGTGTAAAATTGGTCGAATTATAACTCATCGAAGTATTTATTGCCCCACGTCAGCTAAAGCGAGCAAATTTTGCATCTTGGTAAGAAGGCACCGCTTGTACATCGATTTTGACTTGCTCACTCAGTAGTTTTTGGCGCAAGGTTTCATACCAATCTATGCAGTGGTAGCGGAGAGTTAGCACGCCGACCTAGCCAAAAATAGCCCTTGAAATGGAAATGCTAAGCGCAAAAAGGGCAGTAATGATGGCGTTAATGAGCACGGATTGGCTTGCATCGTTAAAAAAGTATTGCCATAAAATCGCAAAGCAGGCGAATGCGGCTTAAAACGGTTAGCAAATTTAACCAAACGAATCAGACGATAATCAGGCATAAAAAGCGAGAGTCTGATTCGGATAAGTTTTGCAAATAGCGCAGACCAGCCTTGAGCATTTCGTTCATGATAGTTCTCAATCAGGGAAATTCAGCTGTTAGAGTAAGCAAATTTTAATGCACTTCAAGCCATCTGTTGCTATACTTTGCTAACTTTTATTTTGGAAAGGATTTTCTATGCCAATCAATTTTCTACAACTTTTTAGAAGAGAGTTGGAATTTTTATACGTAATCAAACCAATTTTCGATTATCGCTGTTGGTTTGTTTTTATCATTGAGTATTTTTAATCTTTATATGGCAGAACAATTTACGTCGGTTACATTAGAACCCACGCAAGGGGCAGTCATTATTGGCCATTATACTTAGTTTATTAAATCTTTTATGTTTCGGTGTTGATCATTTTAAATATTAAAGCGATCAACGATGGCAGTTTCCGTCATTTCTTTCAATCTGTAGGCATGGCACTTGCTCGTTTACCTGCTGCGATTGGCGTAAGCATGTTGGCGGTATTGCCTCTTTCTTTAGGCGCATCTTCTATTATTGTTGGGATATGATGGAAAATGGCGTTTCAGTCGCTGGTTTGCCGTTATCAGTATTTGGGATATATATTTTCCTTCGATTATGCCCAGCGCTGTATGCGACCTTGATTGAAAATTTACCGGTAATGCAAGCGGTCAAATTAACTTGGCGTTTAACCAAAGGCAAAATGTTAGTGATGATAGGCTATGCTGTATTCGCTTATCTTATTCCGCAGCTACTACCTGCATTATTGTCTAACTTGGGTAAGAATTTAGTTTTCCAAGTAATTTCTATTGGATCCAGTATTTTCTTTGCCTTGTTTTTAACGATTTTTGGCTTCTGTTTTTATCAAGTGCTTCGTCAATCTTATGAGGCTAATATGAAAACAGTTGATTGAATTTATTCAGTTGATTCTCTTTTTGTTGTTTATAAATTATTTGGCACTCAAGAAGCTGCGATTGTTTTAGTGGTTGCAACGCTAGTGCAATTAGTTGTACTTAAAAAGCTGTATGGAAAAATTGATGCAGCTGTTTATCGCAGGTTTTGTGGTTGCTTTTTGGTGGATTAACCGCTTATTTTAATAACGATGAATTTTTTAAAAATGGAAAGTGACACTAATTAACGCACTTTTTTGCCTTAACGTTATTATTTAGCCAATTTCGCAGCTTAAAAACCCTTTAATTAAGCATATTTAGGTAAAGAGATCTGTTTACCGGATGCCGTGTGGGCAAAAATTAAATTTAGGTTGGGCAGGCTTTTTATTCTCTGTATGCTGTTAAACCTATATGTGAGTTATTATTTATCTAGTGATGCTTGGTACACCTTTAAAGTTTTTGGACTGACATGGGTTGAGCTTAGTTGCCACTTTAGTGACAGGCATTTTTATTTACCCTCATCTTAAAGAACAGGAAAAGTCATAATGAAACAGACGCTTTTATACAAAACAACCAGAAGGAAAATTACTATTAAGAACCTTAGCAATGCCTTCAGATACTACTGCAATGGCGATATGGTGGTTGGATTATGTCGCAAATGGACTTAGGCGGCGCGATTTTAGCAAAAAGAATTAGCAAAAGGCCTGTGGTCACCGTAACCGTAGATGAATATGATTTTCCACCGCCCAATTTCAGTAGGTGATGTGGTGTGTTGCTATGGCACTTTAGTTAAGCTTTAGGCCGCACTTCACGCAAGTTAAAGTTGAAGTGTTTATCAAAGAGGTTTATCAAGGCGTCAATGAACGTTTTAGAGCAACAATGAGGCATCTTTACTTATGTAGCGATTGATAAAGAAGGCAAACCAACTCCCTGTGCCGCGCGAGAATAATCCAGAATTAGACGAAGCGATTCGTATTATGGAAAGTTTAGCGATGAAGAGCGTGGTATTGTCTCAATATTTTTATTGAAAAATTGAACCAAACTATTTAACCCAAAAAGGAGTCGAACATGTACTATGTAATCTTTGCGCAAGACAATCCAAATATGCTTGAAACCCGTATGCGGCGGTACGCCCAGCGCATTTAGCCCGCTTAGAAAAATTACAAGCGGAAGGTCGTTTATTAACGGCTGGCCCAAATCCTAGTGAAGATGGCAGCACGGTAACAGGTTCAACCGTGATTGCAGAATTTGATTCATTGGCTGATGCACAAGTTTTGGGCATCAGAAGATCCTTATGTAGAAGCGGGTGTGTATGGTGATGTCATCATCAAACCATTTAGTGTTCTAAAAATTTTGGGGTAACATTTGGTTTAAGAAAATTATAGATCAAGTGCTAACATATCTCATTGAAAAACTTTTGAAATATTATCCAGTAGCATAAGGGAAAATATGATCTTACTTCATTTAACAAAGCATGTTAAATTTATACAGACCTCAAAATATAACTAGTATTAATAAAGCGAAACGTAGTATGATTATTTATGAATGGTTAATCTTTTTATCGTGTTTAGATTTAAATCAAAAAAAGATAGTGTATCTGGGTTTCCTTTGAATGGAAAAAGATGATTTATTTTGGGAGATTGTTAAAAATTGCCATTTTCTTTGACAAATGCTCAAAAAGTAATTAAAGAAATAAAAATGATTTGGAATCATCGACACAAATGAAAAAGATTATTACAAGGTGATGTAGGTAGTGGAAAAACTTTAGTAGCAATGTATGTATTGATGAAGGCTCTTAGTTCAGGAGGACAAAGTGCTATGATTGCGCCTACAGAATTATTAGCACAACAACATTATAATAATCTAAAGATCTTATTTAAGGATACCAATATTAACTTATCTTATTATTCTAGTCATGTTAAAGGAGCAGATAGAGATGATATTTTTGGCTAAACTTAGAAATGGCGAAATAGATATCGTTATTGGCACCCATGCTTTATTAGAGCCAAGAGTTCTTTTTAATAATTTGAAAAACTATAGTTATAGATGAGCAACATAGATTTGGCGTTAAACAAAGAGAAGCACTTTTATAAAAAAAGGTGAATTAGTTGATTCTTTAATTATGACAGCTACACCTATTCCTCGTTCTTTAGCGTTGAGTGTTTATGGTAATTTAAAACACTCAGTGATTGATGAATTACCATTAGAAAGAAAGAAAAATAGAGAGTTATTGGATAACAGATAAAAAGAAAGAACTTTATAAGTTTATTTATCAGCATTTAAAAATTAGGAGAACAAGCTTTTTTTATTTGTCCTTTAATTGAAAAACGAGATTAGGAGAACTAAAAAAATGTCGAAGTGCTGACAGAAGAATTAAAAAAATTATCTTTCACCTTTTGAAGTCCAGCTTTTACATGGTAGAATGAATACTGAGACTAAAACATAGGTTGATGCAGGAGTTTTTAGAGGGCAAGATAAAAAGTTTTAGTATCAACAACCGTTATAGAGGTGGGGATTGATGTGCCTAATGCTTCAATTATGGTTATTGAAAATGCTGAAAGATTTGGTTTAGCACAATTACATCAATTGCGTGGTCGAGTGGGTAGAGGAAGTTTAAAAGTCTTATGCTTTTTTGTCAGTAATAATACTTGAGGAAGTAAGAAAGCGGATGGAGATTATAGTAAAAATCCAAGGATGGTTTTCAAATTGCAGAGGAAGACTTAAAGCTAAGAGGACCTGGTGAATTTATTGGCCTAAAGCAGCATGGTTTACCTATGCTGAATTTAGCAAATTTCAAATCAAATATAGATGAGCTGATAATTGCTAGGAAAAATTTTTAAAATGAGGAGTCGGTTAATAATATGGATTTTTATATAAAATATTACATGGAAAATATTGCCTTATGAGAATTATATCAGGAGAAAAGAGGGGACTTAAGCTTAGTACATTAGATGGTAATCATACTAGACCAACTAAAGATAATGTGAGAGAAGCTATTTTTTTAGTCGTTTACAATTTACTATAAAGGGTTGTAAAAATATTGGATTTATTTGCTGGCACTGGTGCAATGGGTCTAGAAGCTCTTAGTAGAGGTGCAGAAAAAGTTGTTTTTTTGTTGAAAATGATTTTAAAGCCCTACAAGTATTAAAAATATATATTATTAGCAAAAATATGAAGAGGCTTCTAATATTTATTCAATAGATGTATTAAGATATTTACGGGATGTACAAAATAAATTTGATATCATCTTTCTAGATCCACCATATATGGACAATTACTATAATAAGATACTTGATTTAATCATTGAACGTGATATTTTTAGTACAAAAATGGTCTAGTAATTGTTGAGAGTAAAAAAACACTTTATTTTTTTACAAGAAAGTAGTTTATTCTTAATGGAAAAAGAGAAGACTTACGGTAAGACTACCGTTACATATTTAAGAAAAAAAGTAGGGGGAAAAAAATGGGTATTAACGAATTAATTGATAAATTGGAGAATCTTGTAAAGACTGGTAAAGCACCACTTTTAAATAAAGATCAAGTTGTTTTTAGAGGTTAGTGATTTATATGAAATTATTGATTTATTGAGAAATAATATACCAAGAGAAATACAAGATGCTATGTGGATTAAGCGCGAAGAAGAGAAAAATTCTTCATTCAGCACAAGAAGAGCAAGAAAGAATTATTCATGATGCCAAAGAACGTGCTATGTCTATGGTTGAGGAACATGAGATTTATTTGCAAGCTAAGGATTATGGTGATGGTTTAGTTGAAGAAGCAAGAAGACAGGCACATGAAATTACGGAAGGTGCTTTTATGTATGCACATGATATTATGGAAAAAAATTAGAAAATCAATTGACAGTTTATTATGAAGTTGTACAAGAAGGACGAGATGAAATACAAAATTTCTCTTCATGCTATGCAAAAATGCTGGATACCAAGCACCATTGCAAGCAGGAGATCATGAAGAAAACTAAAAAAAGCTCCCTTTACAGGGAGCTTTTTAGTTTTCTTTGTTAAAGATGAGAGGGATTAATTATTCTTATAAGATGTTGAATAGCACGTTAATATTTTCATCAGATATCTTAATTAAACAAAAAGAACATGGGGGTTGTAGTCAATGCCTAAAACTAGCTTAATAGAGCTTTGTTTTAAGCTAGTTGCTACGAATTCGCTACGAACTCTGAAAAAGGTATTAACAACCGTCTGCGTGTCTTTAGTTTGGTGTGTGTAGATTTTTAGTGTGGTTTCTATGTCGCTTGAATATGTCAATAGTTTTTAGGAGATTTTTTTAAGATTCTTCTAGTTTTTTTATCAATTAAAAATCTTGATTTCTTGCAACTCTTCAACGCTCGCCATGCTGTTTATAAAAAGTCTTTGTATAGCTTCTATAATTTAAATGCTTTTTTTGTGTTCTTTTGTTGTTCTGATTCCATTTTTGGCTCTCAGGGTAATAGTTTTTAGTTTTTTTTCTCTTCTGTCATAATACTTGCCTTTCCCTTGTCCTTTTGATATACTTTTTAAAAAGACACACAGAGATGGACAAGTACCCTGTGTGTCATTCCCAGCGACCTCTTTTATGAGGTCTTTTTATTAGTCTTCTATAGTTTTTGTAAGTCGTCAATAATTTTTATTGATTGTCTTTTTGAGCTTCTTTTTATCGTCAAGTTGATCTTCTACTAATCTAAATTTTTTTCAATCATAGTTCTTAAAAAAAGTAATTAAATTGTTTGTCAGTCATTCCCATTTCTTCCATTTTTTTACCATCCTTTCTCTTGCCCAATTTAGCTGTTTCGCTTGGCTATGGTTATATATTATCATATTCAAATGAATATGTCAAGATTTTTTTAATAAAAAAACAATAAAAAGGACATTAAAAAGACACTAGAAAAGAAAATAAAAAAATTAGAATATTATATATTGTAGTTTCATGTTTAAATGTTTCTTTTTCTTTGTTTCTCGCATTGAACACCTCCTGAAAAAAAGCACACTATTTTTTTATAGTGTGCTTTTTGTTGCTTAAAATTACATAAAAAAATAAAAAAGAAAGGGGAAAAATCATGGCAGAGTTAACGTTACAGCAAAAATTTTTATTGATCGATAGATCAAGAACGGTACTATACGAAAAAGTGCTATAGAAGCTGGGTATTCTGATACATACGCAAGAACGCAAGCAAGAAAGATTTTTACAGTCAGAAAAAAGCACAAGACTATATAAGGCAACGATTGCAGCAGCTCGAGAGTGATGCAATAGCAGATCAAAGAGAGATTTTTAACATATCTTACTAAAGTCATGAGAGGACAATCAGAATCTTACGCTATAACAAATGAGGGCGTCATTCTAAAAAGACCCTGACGAACGAGAGATACCAAAGCAGCTGAGCTTCTCGGTAAGCGCTATAGCTTATTTACAGAAAAAAATTGATCTAAATGCAGATTTGGGCGTCACGATTATTGACAATATAGAAGCTGATCAAAAATGACAGTCAAGCTAAATGATCTAATTGCTCTCATCATTTTTCCAGTTGCACTTTAGATATTAAGAATAATAAATATACACATTACTGGATAAAAGGCGGGCGTGGATCTACTAAATCATCTTTTGTTAGTTTGCAAATCATCTTAGGGATAATGAAAGATAAGCATGCTAACGCTGTAGCAATTCGCAAATTCAGCAACCAATTGCGCGAGAGCGTTTTGAGCAATTGATCTGGGCAATTGATGTCTTAAAATGTCTCGGCGTATTGGTCAATTAAACGTAGTGTTAG
>BNJT01001403.1_pt1 | contig 126330 bp, 102 predicted proteins | sample 8540491 | NCBI WGS metagenome assembly BNJT01 (sample SAMD00202455, study PRJDB9452) | human saliva metagenome | host: Homo sapiens | reverse complement strand
AACAGCACGATTACGATAATAGTTGCTTTCATGAAGCGAAGTTCCGTTACCACCGTCATAGTATAAAACGCAAGCATGCAAAAGTGTGGCGATGAGTAGATAGTAAGAGCGCGATCGCTCGCTCATTTGACATTGCCGCCATGCTCCGCCGGGATACCATGCCGATGGTGCAGTGGTTTGTCGTATTCATCTCGTGCACGTCGCCGCTATATCCATCTACGTGAAAATGATACAGGATGCCATCTGGAAGGCTGCCTTTGGATGAGTTTGGCGCTGGTACGAGCATACGTACGAGATAGAGATGGCGATGCCGATCTCTGCTTTTTGCGCAGTCATCTTGCGAGATCACTTGCATACACTCTTTTGGCGAAAGGTGGTTTTATACTGAAAAGAGCTGTAAAGGTCGTAGATGGTGTAAAGCGCCATAAGATGGTAGCTCGTCGCCCGCGGCTATACGCTCTTTAGCTCCGTGCCAGCCAAGAACAGGCCAGGTGAACAGAAACGCTCATGTTGATGAGTGCAACAATAGTGTACTCGAGTACATATTTACTCATGATCTCTCCTTTAAATTCTAGAGTGGCCGCAAGCAGGATTCGGTGCTAGGAGAGGTAAAAAGCAAAGCCATCTGTAAAACTACATACCCTGCGTTTTCGTCTATCCATTTTAGACACTCGATGATATTTTTGATCTCCTCGTCGGTCATGTGCTGATTTGGCATTCTAAGATTTAGTAGTCAATCATCGCTTTTAACGTAGTCATCGTTATAAGATTGTAGGGTCTTTTGCGGGAGTCTACTACCACATTTTTCACGCCGTCATGTCTTAGCAAGACACCAGTTGGAGTCTGGACCTGGGCTTGCTGACCGATGACGTGGCTGACCGTTACGAGCCGCCTTTTTAAGATACAAAGCTTCCTCGCCTTTTGCGGCAGCTGGGCTCATCGGAGTTGCGATCTCTTTAGCTAGGTTGTGGCTCTTAGACCAACGTCGGCAGTTTTAACCATGTAACGTGCCATACTTGGTACTCCCAAAGGATAAGCGCCGTTTACGTCGCCTGTCAGCTTCGTCGGCTTTGGCTTTTACACACCTGCTGATCGACGCCGTACTGATCAGGTGCGTCATCAACTGAAAACTTTTACTTTTGGATATTTCTCATGATGTTTCTCTCTTTTGGTGTAACAACCTCTTGGATAACACATCATCAGTAGCTTTGTTAGTGCGATTACTTTGTCGTACTCAGCTTTTGAGAACCTCTGGGCTTAGAGTTTTTAGCTTGCTATTTTTGCAGATTCGTATTTTTATTTGGATGCTAAACAAACCGTAACCCATCATCTCTAGGTGGAAGTGCTGAACAAAACTCGGTGCAGTAGTATGGGAAGACGCCTTCCATATCAGCTACAGAGTACTGAAGCTAGTTTTGCCAGGCTCTGGTGAAGCGTGGATGTTGTATGGGTCGATGCACCAAAGCCGTGAGTCTCGTCTTGCGCGCGCTCTAGGTTTTGTTAGGTGGATAGTTGCATTGTCGCCTTTGTTTACCTCGATGTGCTCTGGGTTGATGTGACTTCTGATCATTGTCATGAACCGCACGTTTACTGCCATTTCTCTCAACTCCTCTCTTGGCCAGCTAGGGTTGCGAAATGGGCTAGCCTCGCCTGATTCTTGAGTTTGTGCCCATGATGTATGTAAGTGCTGGAGTTAGCTTGCTAGCAGCGATTGAGACAACGTCGTGTGGCTCACCAAAGTGAGGATCGGCATGTATCGTGGATTAGCTCCATTTTTGGACCATTGATGTCGATTAGCTGGTGGTTTTGTGCATGGGTGAAAGGACCAACTGGGTTGAAAGCGATCGATTGAAAGTTTGTCAAGTGCGAGTGCAATATTTGCGCTGGTTTTGCTGATTTGCCTTCCATTGTGTCAAGGAGGTGACCGATGTTGTAGTGAACATTTACCTTGTCAAGCACTTTTAAGTACATGCAGTCCCATTTTGACGATTTGGCTATCAACGTACAGTGAAGTATAGACTACGCCATCTTGTGAGTCAAATGTAGTATGCGGTGGTCAAGGCCAAGTTCGACTTGTCCGTGCATTGTCTTTAGCTCTATCTAGATCGTATGCCGTATGGGTCAGTGCCAGCGTACTCTGATCGATTAAGCTCTTTGATCTAAAGTCATAAAGCTGATGCGTAGTATCAAGCTTTCCGCCAGCGATGATATATCTGCCGTCTGGTGTTACGTCTCCGCAACCATGTGGGCTCTTTGACTCTGGGATCAAGAATAGTGCAGCTTTAACAGCGGCCTCTGTCGTAACTACCTTGTGGCCATTTACTAACTGTAGTTTTCTTGTCTTGGACAAGGTCGACGCCAGTTATAAAGCGTGTAAAGAAGTCGGTGTCATTTCTACTTGCACCCTGCCGCCAAACGGAGGCCTTTTCGATACCGCCTGCTTATACATCTCACTATTTATCGAGGTTTGTAAAAGCCCCAGCCGCCAGCTCTCTCGCCCTTTACCCAGCGTCAGCAGGAGTCTTGCCAGTATGGAGGCTCAGTGAAAATGACTCTTTTCCTAAAGTCGATCTTGCCTTTTGGATAGTCAAATTTATCCAAAATATTTGCATAGGCGCCTCTATAAAACCGCCTCGTGAGTCGTCCGCCAGAGTGGTAGTTGTTATCAAGTGGACTGCGTACTGGCTAGCTTCGATGACATACTCACTGTTTGGAGCAGTGAAGCTACCGCCGTGTTCGCTCTTCGCCCGATAGGGTTTCTACGACCATTTTGAGTTGTCTCAAAGTCTTTTACGTGTAACCAGCATGATCCTTGGGTTTTAGCTTTGTCGTTGATAAATAGAGTAATCACCAACATACTCACCATTTTTCTCCAGTAGAATGTGGGTGGTGCGTATCGCCCCCAAGTTATCTCTTTGCCCTGATCAGCTGCCTTGTTTTTAAGACGGCTTTTGACTCATCGTCATAGCCATATCCTTGCCAAAGGCTCTGGGGTGAAAAGCGCCGAATGTAGTTTTGTAAGTCTCATCGACGGAAGACGCCATAAACTAACGCGAGCCCTCTGCCCGCCAGATGAAAAGACGATGAAATCATCTGCTTTACCGCCCAGCTGGTAAGTCTTGAGCTGCAAGGACGTCTTTTCGCTTAGCCCGCGCTCTTTCGTGACTTTTCAGGTCACTACTAGCAGCACAAGCAGCAGTTAAAGATAGCCCAAGCAACGCAGCACTTGCGACACAAAATAACTTTTTGCATTTACTCTCCTTTTTAAAAATGATTATCTCTAAAACTCTTTATCTCATTATCGATCACGCCAATAAGGCACGTTTTTCATCTATAAAATGTCTTTTTATCTCGCCGCTAAAAAGCTCTTTTTGCCCTTTAGCTTGAAAGCTTTTTATCAATTATAGACCACTCCGCCCTCATCACCTGCAAAATCTCATCTCCGCGCACGCAAAGCTGAGTACAGATCTTAAAAGCTCTTTTTAGCTCCACGCAAGTATCTAAAATTTTCTCCGTTCTAAAGCCTAATAGAAATTCATCATCACTAAATTACAAGCACTCATCGGCAAAAGCCAACGCTTTTTGCTCTTTTACATCAAGCTTGCTATCAAGCAAAAATACCTTGCCATTAAAGCTCGTAAAAATATCTCATCCCCAAGTGAGTCAAAGAAGCTAGAGAATTTTATAAAGGTCACTAAACTCTTTTTGCTAAAAGACTCTTTGAGCTCTTGTCAAAAACATGATGCTAACGACACTTGCCATATCACAAACGGCGTAAATTACACTACATTTACCATTATATTTGAGACCTTGCAGCCAACATTTTGGCACGGCAAAATAAGAAAGCTATCCCCTCATCAACCTGTAACATCGTTATTTAAATTTACGCAACGTAAAATGCCCATTATTAGAAGACATCTTTTTGGTCTTTTATAAATACTCTGCTTTTGAAAGCCCTAAAACTTTCTGTCTCGCTGCCGTTTTTGCGTAGATGATCTTTTGGCTATTTTTCGTCCACCGCAGCAGCCATTTGTATCAGCAAAACCGATAGAGAGACAAGTAAGACAAGGCAACAGAAAATTTCATGATCCAGCTTTGCTTTCATCGTAAATTAGGGTAGAAAAATATACAACTTTAACTCTTAAAATCTATTAGTAGTTAATTTATAAGTTATTAAAGATATCAGTAAATAGAGTGGCTATTTATTACAAAAATATTTTTCTAATCCAAGTGATAGAAATAGACTTTTAATAGGTATTATCTAGATAAACACTAATTTATCGAGTATGTTCATATAAAATAAATAAAATTACATTTTTAACTAATCTAAATTTTTATTTTAAGAAATGGCAAATTCAAAACAAAAATGCAAAAAGCTCAAATGCAGGATTATATTTTTCCTTAAATTCTTGTTGGGCTAAATTGTTTAAAATAGGCTATAATCTCACCAAAAGGGGAGATAATGCTAACACATTTAGATGAAAAGATCGTCAAAAATGGTCGATGTAAGCCCAAAGGATCCCACAAAAAGTAGCAACAGCTAGCGGGATCATCAAAATGAGCAAGGAAGCCTTTACAGCGATCAAAGAAAACTACCGGCAAAAAGGCCCAGTCATACAAACAACCGTCGTAGCTGCGATAATGGGTGCTAAAAAGACAAGCGAGCTAATACCTATGTGCCATCCGCTAGCCATCTTGGGCGTGGACTGCGACATCGAGGATGCCTGGTGCGCTTTTAAGCTTTTTCGTGAGTGTCAGATCGAGGGGCAAGACAGGCGTTGAGATGGAGAGCGCTAACAGGTGTTAGCGTTGGGCTTTAACCATTTTATGATATGGTAAAGGCAATAGATAAGAGTATGCAGATAGATAATATCGTGCTAGAAGTAAAACAGGAGGCAAAAGTGGCGACTATATGCGATCTAAATAATAAAAAGGGCGAAAAATCGACTACAACACACTGGGGGTATAAGTGATATTTGACGCTGTAAATACCGAGAAAGTAAAAGAGATAGTAAAGATAGAGAATTAAGCTAGTTTTTCAATTGTAATGATAAAAAGTATGCGAGCTACGATCTAGCCGTGCTAGTTTTTGAGCGAAGAGGAGGCTGGAGATGTTTTCAGCCTAAAACACAAGCAAAATACGTTTTATAAGGAGATGGATAGATTAGAGCAAAAGTTACGTGATTATAAAAACAGTGATGGCTGCTAATAAGCATAAAGCCCTTTGCAACGACTAGAGACATTTCGGCAAAGGACGAAAGGCCTCATTGTCTGATGCTTTTGAAAGGCAAGAGATGAACAGGCTTTTACGAAAAGATGGATAAAGAGGCTAATAAACGTAAAAACCTAAAAAGCGCTATGGAGGGATAAATCAGGCCCTGATAGCGACTGAAGTAGAAGGACGCTTTACGAGCTGTTGATAGACAGGATATGAAGATAAATGAGCGATCGAGATCGAAAGCGCGAGGAGATATAGGCCAGAAATTTCGTTTGAAGCGGCTGAAGAGCGTACAGGTAGAGTACGACAGAAAGATGAGGTACAGAGCTTTTAAACAACGCCATCATCAGAGAGAGACAAGGGATGCTTGGCATCTTAGAGACGCTCATACTATCGCCTCTTTAACGACGCTTGAAGGCGCAAGATGTCGAAGAGACCGCTGGCGCGATAGCGGTGATAAAATATGACCTACGCTGCGATCAGAGGCGGGGAGTTTAGCAAAGAGCGCATCCTTGAGTACATATCATCAGTGCGGCAGAGAGTGGCAAACGAGCATATCTGCACAGAGCTCATGAGGCGCGATAAACGCACAGAGATGGTCATTTTAAAACGTCGATAAAGCTAAAAGATGAGGCGAAATTTCGCTCCAGATGAGCTAAGAGCTAGACTCGCAGCTTTGTGCAGTACGTCGACGAGGTTTATGGCGCTACTTAAAGAGACATTGAGAAAAGAAGTTTGAGGCGTCGCTAAAAGACGGAATCGAAAAGCGCCGATAAATGGCGAGCTTGACACACTAGTCTGGCTAGAGCACACACATAAGCGACCAAAGCGATGGACCAGATCAGCTTCGGAGGAGCGAAGAGCTAAAGTCAAACGGCGCTACCAAAAGCATATGATGAGCGAGGCGAACAATGAGAAGCTTGAGCGCTAAAACGCGAGCTAAACGACCAAAAGAGCGAAAAAGCCTAAAAGCAGATTACGACGCCAAACGATGGCGTCAGAAGGCCTCAAACAAGAGATCCGCCGACTTTGAGAAAAAGGCGAACGACAAGCTCGAAGACCTATCAAACAAATGGATATCAAGTCAGAAGCCAGAAGGTCGGCGACAGAGCCTATCAAGCGCAAAGAGACTTCATAAACGTCATCAAAAGACAAAAGAGAGACTACAGATTGCCAGGCTTACTTTGGCATTAAACTACTGAACTACATTTCACCTACTGGCCAGCTAGAGTATGATCGTCTCCGCAGCTACGAAGCTGGCTTCGGTTATCACAAATTCACCTTCGGCTACCAGATGAGGGCTATATAAATACATGCCGCAAGATGCGCTAGTAAGCGCGATAGACGACAAAGCTAGCATCCTCATCAGCGGGGTGAGCCCATAAAATAGCTTCACGCAGATACAGCCGCTCGCCGCACTTACGACGACGCCAGGGCGATGTCGCTCCACGGCAAAGGCGTTTGGGTCTTTTATGAGCTTTGATGCTCTCAAGTCCGCCAGCTAAAGATGATCACTGGATCGACATCAAAAATGAGAAAATTGCACTGCCCTTGTGACTAAAGCCCTATAAGGCCGCTGTCATCGTCACACCTGATCTTGAAACCCCCAGCATGACGCCACAGCCTGCGCAAGACCGATAATTAGCGCGAAATTTCATAGTCATTTCGTATTCGCTCTTGTTTTGATGAGCGAAGGTCTGCAAAAAGTAAAGCGCCATGCCAAAAGATGATCGTAGTAGCAGCGATCGCAACGCCGCTTCTTGCGTACTCTTCGATCGCATGGTTATAGTCCAAAAGTATCCCCACTGGAATAGTGGCAAATCCCACGCACCAGACAAGCAAGCTATCGCCCACCATCTTTCTTTTGCGCGATCGAGGGCAAGTCATGAGTAGCTTAAAAATCGTATCTTTGAAAATAAAAAGATATCGCGCTTAGCGTGCCAACATGCGCTGCCACGTCAAAAGCAAAGCCCTTGATCTAGCCCAGCAAGTAGCTTTGTACCAAGATGAGATGAGCTGAGCTTGAAATAGGCGAGAAATTCGCTTATGCCCTGCACCACAGGCCAAAACGATAACGTGAAGAATTTCATAAAATGCCTTTTTGATTGTAGATTGCAGTCTAGAGTTTTACTCCCCCAAAGTTCGATTACATATAAGTTCGCTAGCAAAATTTGCAGCTTTTTGCGGAGTAAATCGAAAGCGATCAAAATAGCTCGTTCGCCTTTGCCGCTGGCATCAAAAGCTGTTCATGCCATAAACTGCGTCGGCAAACTGATACCACTCGCAGCCAGTTGCAGCTCAACTGCAATGATCGTTGTGTTTTATCTAAAATTCTAGCACATACTCAGCTGGCTGCTCGCAAAGCAGGTCAAAACAAGGCGCTGATACGACGTTTGCGCCGATACCTTGCTCAGCTAGAGTGCGGCTGCTTTTTACGCAGAGCGAAACCTCGCTGCCGCTTGCTATAAATGTTATCTTCGCATCTTTTGCCGAGCTTAGCAGATAGCGCCATTACTAACCCTCGCCAAGTCGCCTTTTTGCAGAGTGGCTCGAGCCCATGGCGGCTAAGCTACAAAGGCGCTGGAGCGTTTACGATTGAGCGCCGCGTGCCAGCTGCTGCGTTTTCGTTGCCATCAGCTGGGCGGAAAGTGCTAGAAAGTCGGCATCGCTCTAAAATGTGCTAAGCTGTTCTATTAGGCTGGTGTGTCGGACCATCTTCGCCAACGCCGATACTATCGTGCGTGAAGACAAAAAGTGCTTGATGCCGGTAGCGCTGCTATCTCGCGCGTCTGGCTTTAGATAGTCGCTGAAGATAAAAATGTCGCTGAAAATGGCAAGAAAAGACCGTATCTGGCGATGCCATTGTTGATAGCTCGCCATGGCGTGCTCTCCTGATGCCGTAGTGGATGTTTTTGCCATTTGGAAGTCGCCCATGCCCTTTAGCTCGGTCTTGTTTGAAGGACGAGATCAGCGCTACCACCGATAAAAAGCCAGGAAGTTTTTAGCTATCTCATTTAAATGACATGGTTTGTATCTCTCTGTGGCTAGCTTTTTATCGCTAAAGTCTGAGAATTCAAGCTTTGCTAAAGTCTGGATTAAGAAGAGATTAGCAGATACTTTTGCCTTCAGTGCTTAGCACCTCGACCTTTATTCCACATTATCCTCTTCAAGATCGCCCTTTTTCAACTGCACCTCTAAATCTTAAAAAGCACGTCCTCATCAATGGCAGAATCTCTCTCAGGATCAAAACCAGCTGCAGCCTTTTTGCCTTTTGATGATCTCCTCGCGAGCGGTGCGCCGTGGCTGTGGTGGACCACCCTCAGCTCCATTGCGCCGCGTGCTATGGCGTGTTTGCGATGATGAGATAATGGCGACTCTTTCTCGCTCGCTTTCAAGCGCAAATGTCGATCTGGTTATAGTCGTGTCCGTCGATGCGTGCGACCTCCCAGCCCTGCGCTTCAAACCTAGCCTTGACATCCTCGCTACATGCTATCGCTGTGTCGCCCTCGATCGTGATGTTGTTTGAGTCATAGATGAGCACAAGGTTGTCTGAGTCTTAAAGGCCCTGCGATTGAACATGCCTCGTAGCTCATGCCCTCTTCTAAGTCGCCGTCGCCGCAAAAGCGGTAAATCATGATCTATGATTTTGTTGTCTGGCTCGTTTAGCACGTTTGCAGCGTATTTTTCTGCCATGGCTGAGGCCAACTGCATTTGCTACGCCCTGACCAAGTGGGCAGTAGCCACCTCAACGCCTGGGTGTGAATCTCTGGGTGTCCTGGGGTGTTTGAGCCAAGTTGGCGAGATTTGTAAGCTCGTCTAAGCTTAGATCGTAGCCGTAGGTGCAAAAAGCTATAAAGCCAAGCTTGATGCGTGACCACCGCTAAAAACACGAGCCTATCTCTGTTTAGCCATTTTGGATTTTTAGGGTTGTGTTTTAAAAGTTGCTTAAAAACCACCATGATATCAGCTAGGCCCATAGGGAGCACCTGGGTGTCCGCTGTTGGCGTTTTGCACCATATCAGCGCACAAAATCTTGTATAGTATCGGCTTGTAGCATATGATCTCCTTTTATTGCGTCAGATTATACAAAAAGTGATTAAAACTTGCCTTGCATTTTTGCTAAAATGTCTCAAAAAGTGATATAGAATTACATAATGTACGCGCTTATCTTAGGTGCTTGTCTGTAGCTCTAGATCATCTTTGCTATGCCAGCATCTATCTGTTTTAGCGCCTCTCTATCTCGCTAATTAGCTCATCTTTTCTTTTGCATAGATAGACCGAGTACGATGTAAATGAATTTTTCGCTGGGTCGTTGTGCACGGGCTTTCAGCAGCCGCTTCGTCGCTTGTCAGGTCGATAATGTCGTCTTGTATCTGAAAAAGCAAGCCCAAGCTTTTAGGGCCGATATCGTAACTTCTCGCACTCTTTTTCGCTCTAGATCACTATCACAGCGCCCATTTTTACGGCTATGCAGCGATGAGTTTTGCGGTTTTGTGGATGTGCTGAAAGACTAGCTCATCAAGGCTTAGCATCTTGCCAGAGAGGCCAGATTTGAGCCTTTGCTCCTTTTGATGTCCTCTTTGTTTGTACTTTTCAAAAAGACAATCAAGCGCCTGACCTAGCACCATGCCGCTAACGCCAGCATTTTGGCCCAGTCAAACGCACTTTATACGAGTGTCGGCTGGTAACTAGCACGTGAAATTTTGCATAAAAGCGTGCGTATTTAGCGCATCTCCCGCAAGTATCGCGAGTCGTCTCGTCGTATGTTACGTGAAGCGTTGGCGTGCCGCGCGCTGAGGCTTGCGTTATCCATTGAGGGCGAGATCATCGTGGATGAGCGAGTATGTGTGCATCATCTCAAGCCCCCAAAAGCCACTCTCATCGCCTTTTGCGTGAGGCTTTTATCGACGCTTTTCGACCACACCAAGAAGCAAAAAAGTGCTCCTAAAGTGCTTGCCTCCAGCCTTTAGCATCACCCAGCACGCCTCCTCGTAGTAGGGGTGAAAGCTAGGCGCCTTTGTCGCCCATACTTTAGAAGATTACAGAGAGTCCTCAAGTAGGCTCATTTTGGCACTCTTGCAAAAACTGAGTCGTTTCTAGTAAATAAAAAGCACAGAAAATACGCGGGTCGCTGATCTTTCTAAAAGCTCCTCGCGGCTATTCACACTCTCTTGTTGTGGCCTAAAATACTATCGCCTATTTTGATGCCAAAGATGTCGGCATTTGACTTTGGCTCAGACCCTAATAACGACTCAAATTTTTATCAACCGTGATACCGCAATCACAAACTTTATCATCTAGCTCTCAGGCGACTTTGGCATGACGTTTCAGATCGGCAGATCAAGGCTTGAAGGAGCGTCAATGTCTGAGGCTTTGGTTCATTCACATCCCCGCTTACTGGTACTTGAAAGAGTAGCTCTTGCCTATCACGCTTCACGATGATATCGGTTTTTGCGCCCTTTTGGAGCAAAAAGCACCATCTCATTTAGCTCTCTTAGGGCTCTTTGAGCTTGATGCCATTTATCACTAACAAGCTCATCATCTACCATCATCATCTTGCCGCGACAGTGGATCAACAAGACCACAAAGAGGTATCCTCTTTTTGCAAGAGATTTCACGCCGATATCGCCGTAATATACGTCATCGTAAGATACAAAGTGCTTTGAGATAGCGGTTTTGGTATAGAATTATCAGCTCCAACAGCTATGCCTATCATCTTACAACAAAGGCGTGTTTATCTCGCCAGTCGCGTTATACTCGAAGCTTAGCGTGTCAAAAGTCGCCCTGATGACACTTTAAGACTTGATGTGACCCATAACGGTGTTGTTTAGAGTCGTTTAGATGCCAACCCAAGTGCTCTTTTGATGCGCTCCTCGTTGGTCTCATCAGCCATCACAACAGGGCTTAGCTCCTTGCTAGAGCGCACTAGAAAAAGCTGCAAATATGGGTCACATTGACATATTCGCCAAGTGGCGCTCCCTCACTTTTTGGCACTGCGATCAAAGTACTAGTGATAGCCACGCCAAAGTGTTTGTTACCGAGACGATTGAGTTTTTGTTCTTTTCAAAGCAGGCGTTAAAGTCCTCTTTGCGTGAGGTCTAGGATCGGCGTTTAGGCAAAGCGCTGATAGCAAAAATGCAAGGGCAAATTATAATGTAGTCTCATTTTATCCCCATCGAAGCAAGGCCGCCAAAGCATCCTTGAAGCGGTGTTTTTCTTATCGGCCTCAACTGATTTTAGCACGTCATTTTACGGCGCTTATTAGCAAAATTGCGTACTCTCTTTATCTTCAAGCAAGCTATCATCTATGCTGATATCAAGTATCTCGCCGCTACCGTTTGCTCTAACGCTCACTAGCCCGCCACACTTTTTGCGCCGGATCTTTATTTTTGCTCTCTTCTTCCATCTGTTTGGCTTTGCTCTTTTTGCACTCTTCAAGCATCTGCCCCATCTTTGAAAAGTCAAATCCCTCAAACATCGCCTACTCCTTTATGATCTCGTTTTTGTTATTTACATACGATGGTTGACTTCAAATTTCTTAGCCTTTTTAAATTTCATACTAGCATAAGCCACGATGATGACCACGTCGCCAACGCAGACCTTTCTAGCAGCTGCGCCGTTTTGAGCAAATTTCGCCTTTTTGCCCTTTTATCACGTAGGTGGCAAATCTCTCGCCATTATTTACGTCTAAAATTTCCAACCTTTTGATTTTCTATCAAATTTGCAGCCTCATAAGCTCCTCGCCGATGCTGATCGAGCCAACATAGTTTAAATTGCGTCTGTTGCGACGGCTCTGGATCTTACTAGCTAAAATTTCTATTGTCATTTCTGCCTTGTTTAGTTTATTTGCACTCTATCACTGGTCTGTTTGCTAAGAATTTTCATCGTTCATTCTCTGCCTTTAGCGTCTTTTTCTAGCTCGTCAGGGTTTTGAAATTTCTAGCAAAGATACGCCAACTAGTCCACACTCGCTCGTTTTGGCAACGTCTGGGGGTTATCTCGTAGCTGTTCAAATTTACTGGATTATTTGGCTCTGGATGAGTAAATTTCCTCACGGTAGAGCTGTCGCTACCTATCTCTATCTTAAATTTGCCCTTTTTGGATCTGTGGTTTTTATCGCTGTTATAAAATCATCTATGTGATGCTTGGCGCATGGTAACGCTGACTTAACACTCCATCCATAGCCGCCCTCATCTTCTAAATAATACTCCACGTCAAATTCATTTTGGTATTTTTGGTGATACGTTGGCCGTCATACTCTATATTTTGAGGTGGGTTGCTCACTAGATAGCTCTTTTTGGTTTGCGCTAGATTGCAGCTTTTGCGGCTCTTTTGAACAGTGGTACATCCTAGCAATAGTGCAACGCAAAGTAGCCGTAAAAGATTTACATTAAAATACTGCATCGTTTTCCTTTCAAAGTTATCTACATAGAGTACAAGCACCGCTTCTTTGTCGCTAAATGGGTGCGTGACGCCCTATCTCCTGATATGGCTCGTCACCTTTGCCAAGTATGACAAGCGCCCAGCCAGGCTCTGAGTTTGCTAATGGCTAGCGCGATCGCCTCTTTGCGGTTGGCGTTTCGTATCAAATGCTCATTTTGGCTCATGCCAGCGCAAATTTCATCGAGCTTATACTCTCTGGCTCTTCGCTTCGATTGTCCTCGTGACTATCACCAGTCTTGCGTATTTTTGGGCTATCGCTCCCATTTTAGGGCGCTTTGTCCTATCTCTGTCGCCGCCTGCACCAAGACTGCGATCAAGTCGATGTCTAAGCGAGTTTTAGCACTTTTTTCGATGCCATCTGGCGTATGGGCAAAAGTCCGCGATGACTAGCGGATCGAGTGTAACAACCTCATCCTGCCGCTCACACCTTTAGATTGCTTATCGCCTTTGAAAGTGTGGCTGCGTCTGGACAGCTCTAGCAGGCAAACGGCCAAGGCGGCGATTAGATTGTAGAATTAAACTCGCCTTGAAGGCTTGGAGTCTATCTCCCACATCGCCATTTGGCGTCTTGATAACTGCGTCTAGTGCCGTCCTTTAGCCCATAAACTATCGGTGCAAAGCTGGCTGGCACGAGTGCGCGTATGTATGGGGCGTTTTTGAGTTCGTTAACTCCGCCGTCGTCAATGTTTTATGGGTTTTCGCTCTCATCGTCAAAAAGCTTGATTTGTACCCTCGCATACTCCTCCATGCTCTTGTGGTAGTCGAGATGGTCTTGAGGTTAGGTCAGCAAAGATGCTGAAGAGCAAAGTTCAAACTCTCATGCGCTGAGCGATCGCGTGCGAGCTAACCTCCATCACGAAAGTACTCACAGCCATGCTCGCTGCTGCTTTTGAGGGTATGAGAGCGTCTTTTTAAAATAGCACTTGTCGTAAGCGCCTTATCTCTATCTGCTCGCCCTCTATAAAAGCCCCCTGGTGCCCATAGCCACCATTTTTACCTACATTTCACAGGGGTCTCGTATGGAGTAGCAGCAGACCGTCGTGGTCTTGCCATTTGTGCCTGTGATGCCAGCTATCTTTTAAGCTTTTCATCTCTTTTAAAAGCTTTTGCTCTTCAGGGGTGATTATCTTAGCGCCGTTTTACTGCGTCCTCTGCCATTCGCATTTGCAGTAGTTTGCACAAAGTACTCCCCTGTTCGCACTCGTTTGAGTCATCTGTTGTGAAGCTATTTTCTACTGATATTTTTCATCGTTTTGTCTTTTTGTATCTCTTTAAAAGCTGATCTATACGCTCGTCGCGCCAAACATCACCGCCACACTCTCAAGGTGGTTCATGCTCATATCTATGAAGTCATTTTTATCAAATTTCTACAAAAATTCATCGTCTTTTGTTTGAGATCATCACCTTGGTCGAGAACTGTGATATTTTTCAAAGACCTTTTAAAGCTGCCGTCCCTTATAAACAGCCCTTTTAAAGGTCCTCGTAGCTATCGCGTCTTGCTCTTCAAAGTACTCGCTCTCACCTCGTCTCTGGACTCTAAGATTACTAAAATTTTCCTCCACGCCCTCGTCGTTCTCTCCAGCTCTTACCTTTCGCCATGTAGTAGTCAAACAAGAGCTTTGCCTCCTCGGCATTTTCCTCGCCAAGAGAACAAATTGTATCAAAAATATAGATACTACTCCTGCGTCTTCTCGTGAGCTAGTGGTAAAGAATCGCATCTTTTGAGTTTGAGACGTTTAAAGTGCTTTGTGCCTACTTTTTATAATCCATCAATGTCAATTCCTCGCCTATTGGGACGTTTATGACCTCAAGCTCTGGGTGAATGTCGTACAAGCTGCCTTTTCGATGCCGTATTTTTGAGCGTGGTCGTGCTAGCCGCGCATCCGTGACAATGCCCTGTGGGTCTTACGTGAACTTTTGCCGTTTTTATCGCAGCGAATACGGTCGCACCTGCCGCCGTCATTTTTCAAGCATAGGCAGCGCCTTTTTGCAAACTCGCAGTCACTGGTTTTAAAAAGCTCTTCATCACTAAATGGGATCATATTTTTCCTTCAGTGCAGCTATTATAGCAGATAAAGTGCAAACAAACGTTTTCTAGGCTTTTGCTGGGGGCGTTTTGGCTTTAAAATTTGTGGTTTTATTGAGAGAGACAGATGCCCTTTCCAGTGGTTAGTAGAAGTGATTTTATATCGATTTTATGCTCTATCATCTTGCTTTCAAGCATACAGATGCTTGCATAGCTTCAAGCGCTTTTATATCTTCAACCGTGATCTTTGGGCTAAAATCATACTGAGGATACATGCTCTTTACCGCCTCTATACTAAGCGTCTCTTCGGCCGTAAAAGCCCAGCGCTGCGTCACTCGTTTGCTGATGTAGGCCAAAACCATCCTGAGCCTTTTAAATTTCTCAACTTCACATCTTTGTTAGCTACACATGGCTCTCTCGCTTGTTGCCGTGACGATGACTGGAGTGATGATGCCTTTTGCCAGTTGTCACGATGTGGAAAGTCTGATTGCCCAGCATTATAAGCTGCTGGTCGCATGCGAAGCGCCGCATCGACGCTGCCGTTTTCTACCTGCAGCTTGCGCGGCTGGGATGCCCATAGAGATGAACTCTACGTCGTTTATGCTAAGTCCTCCAAGAGCTGGGTATCTAACAAAAGCTCGTTTAAGATCGTGCCTTTTGCCTGCCACTGCTGCCTTTTAGATGCTTTTGGCAGAGCTTGATGTTTTGGTCTTTAGAAAATATCACGAGGCCTACTGGTGCTTACATGAATAGGCAGCTGTGATCTTTGTGATCAGCCTATGTTGCCGCTGCAAAGTATGACCGAAGCCTGCCGCCCACGCAGTTTAAAACTGGAGCGGGCCCGAAGCGAGCCGCTTGCGTTTGTTTCGCACCGAGGTGATCTCAGGTGCTCAGCTCGACGGCACGCCAAGACTTCGCGTAAAAGCGCTAAATTATCGGTATCGCGCAGTCGATGGGACGTTTAGCGGCGATTTGACCAGAGTCATGCCGATCTTATCTCGGCTCTGCTGCGTACGCAGACTAGACAAAGCAAAGAGACCGCACACACAAGAAACTTTACTTTCCTCGTGCCTCCTTTTAAAATGTGCACCAAGATTATATAATCTTTGCTTCATTTGGTTTTAGTATCACATTTGTTGCCTCGCATTCGCTCAAAATACGCGTTTTAACGGCTATTAGCTCCTCACCTAGCAAGATCTCTTGGCCTTGCTAAATTGAAAGAATCGATAGGTTGACTTTGTCCCGCTTTTCAAAGCAGATGATCTCGATCCGCCAAAATAGCGCCTCTTGTCGGTGTTGTGCGTGACAAAAATGATAGTTTTCGCCAGCGCTTTATCTTTTAGAGCCTCATGCCTGCTAGCTGGCTCGTAAAGGCGCTCAAGCGCGGCACACGGCTCATCCATAAGAGTCAAGTACAGCTTCATGTACGAAGCACTCTCGCATAAGCGAAACGCGCGAGCTCATGCGCCAGAGCTGTGAAACTGCGGCAGTTAAAGTCGTCAGCCCTATCATCCTGATGCCAGGGCTACCCTCCTTTGCGGGCTCGATCTCACCTGCTTTAAGCGCAAATACGATATTTTCATCAGACGTTTAAAGAAGGGCGCCGAGGGCGTGTGGCTCGTGAAGACAAAGCCGATCTTTGCTGGCTCTTCATTTTTATCTCGCCAAGGCTTACGCTCTCAGGCCTGCTACAAGCCTTAAAAGCGTCGTTTTGCCGTATCCACTCCTGCCAGTATGACGGTGATCTTATCCTTTTTACATACGATCTGGCTCTTTTTAAAACATCAGATTCGCTTTTCGCCTATATGCTTAGATAAGTGAAATTTCTATCATTTTTCACCTCAAAAGGCTATTCGATATCAAAGAGCAAAAATATCCTATCTATGAGCACGCCGCAAACGCCGATCATAAAAATGCCGACAAATATCCTATCTGCACGCGAAAGCTCCTCACGCGTCAAGTATGAGATATCCCAGCCCGCTTGAACCGCTATCATCTCAGCTCCTATGATCGCGCGCATCGCGTAGCCTATATTCGCATGCCGACAAGAGATATCTTTTAGCGCACTTTTTAAAGATGATCTTGTGATCTCCAGAATCACTAGAAGCCAAAAATTTACACCTACCTCGATGAGCTTTTATATCACGGCTCGTTTAGCCCTTTTGGATGCTACATCGGACAGGCTAGGATGATCGATAGTGATCTTTGGCGTCTCGTTTATGCCAAACAAAAGCACCAAAAATGGCGATCAAACTAAGCGGCGGGATGTTTCTAGCCAGTATCCACTCGTAATAAACACTGATCTTTGGCAAAGAGTGCCCGCTATACCGCCAAGCACGAGCGCTGGGGCGAAAAGAAGACGCCAGCCTGCAAATGGCGCTTAAAGCTGATGATAGTATGCGTGGCTGAGCTCGCCGCCATGACTCATGCTGCTAGCATCGTCTTAAAAAGGGTCGCAATGGGGCTTGGCAAGATATATGGGTGGACCACATGCTCGCAGACGACCTGCCAAATGGCAAAGATCGCTAGGATCAAAATGCTCTTTTTAAGAGATTCCCTCACAGCCCATCTCCGTTGTGACAGCCGTTTTCGCAGTACAAAAAGCTCGATGATCTGGTGGTTTTTAAGCTCGCTAAATCCCATATGAAAGGCGTTTTCTATCCTCTTTACTACTAAGGCTTAGGGTTTTTACGCCCATTGTGATCGCGGTGATCGGACTTTTGCTCGCTAGCTTTACATCTCGATTATCTCGTTTTGCTCCTAAAGCTCTTCCACGTCAAAAATGTGGTTCGCTTCGCTAACTGCCTGCCAAGCTCTGCCAAGTCCTCACAGGGCGTCGTCACGTAAAAGCACTCGTCCTCCTTTTCACTTTGCGCTAAGCTCCAAGCGCGCTTTCTATCAAAATGGGGTTTATTTGATATGAGAGTCAGCCTGCTCTTTGAGTACTCCTGATGAGTACAGCCCTCGGACAGCGACTATCGTAAAATAAGCTCCTTTTTGCGCAGAGCGTTTTTGTATGCGTTTTACAGCTATTTAACGTGGTCTTTTCGCTCTACTACTGCAGCAAAACCTTTGTTTTGAAAATTTCTTTGCAGCTGCCAAAGTCGTAGATGTTTTACAACAGGATTTAACCAAACAAGTTTTTCATTAGGCTCCGTCAAATTAAAAGCAAAATGTAATAATTAAAATCAAAATTGTATCCTGAAAGTAAAAATGAAAGCTTTGAGGTTAAGTTATAAGAAAACGGCTAAACTTTTAGGTCTAAATTTCGCTTTTTCTGGCTTTTCTCCATCAACTTTAGTATATCTATGCGCTTTTTCAAAAGGCGCATTAGCTCACTAAGATAAACCATTCTCGTCCCTGTTATCGTCGCTCTCGCTTCTCGCTTCACCGTCACCGAGGCATGACCTTTGTTGCCATCAAGCTGTCGGTGTTTTGCACGTTATAAAGCGAGGTAGCAGCCCTCTATCACCTCTTTAAATTCGCCCCGCTCTTCATGCCAGCCTTCATCGAGCGTGTAAAAATCTCGCCTGCTCTCATCGTCGGTAAGGTATACTGCATTGTCCTGTTATTCGATCGGTGAGCTTGTTCGTGCTGAGTTAGCATCGCGATAGCCTTCTTGCCTATCGTAATGTCTCCACGCCGACCCTCTCGCCAAGATATTGCCTCAGCGCATAGTCCAGCCACCTATCCTAAACTCCTCAGCGTCAGGTCGCCTCAAAGTATCTCAAAAAGCCTCCCACATGGCTCTTGCGGCCAAGTCGAGCAAGGTGCCGCTATCATCTTTTGACGTGTACTCTTTTTGCGAAGAGATCGACGTTTGTTGGATAGTATCCGATGATCGATTCAAAGCCTTCCAAAACCAAGCGCTCCAGTCGATAACGAGCTTTTAAGCTCGTTTATCATCTTGTTCATTTGCTTGTCTGTATCCCATGAGCTTGCCCCAGATGCTTATCTTGCCATTAGCGGCTATGCCTGTGAGCGAATTTGTCTTTATAGCCATTTAGCGGCTCATCATCTGCTCGTGCGAAACATCTTTTATCTGATCGCTGCTGATTGGCGGGTTTGAGCTAATTTTTGAGATGATAGGGTAAGAGATTTTCGTCTGTGTTTGGGCTTGAGTATTTTGAAAACCGCTATATCGATTACGCCACCTATCATTTCAAATCCTTTTGCGAGATAGTTTTAAACAAATATCGTCTCTCTCAGGAGAGGCTAGAGCTGGTTTGGGACTGGATAAGTAGGGTGCTTTTGTAAAATTTACCTGAGCTAGTTTTGCTTTTGTGTATCTGTTCGTATGATTTTGGCTTTGGCTCGTATTTTTGCCATATCTGGAATCATTTCATATCAAATTGCGCCATCTTCCACTTCATCCCTTTGATCGTAAAATATCTCATGCGAGGCCGCATGGTCCAGTATCGCCCGACTGCCAAAGTTATCATGGTCGCCAAAGCGGTAAATTCTCTCTTTTGCGATGTGAGCTCCGATTTACGCCTCATCATCAGTCTCGTGCACTGTGACATAGAGCTTATCTTTTGGTAGTTTTAGCACCTCTGTGACAAATTCCCCAGCGTAGGGCGATCGCCTCTTTTTGAAGTATTCGCCAAAGCTAAATTCTCAAGCATCTCAAAAAGTGTGTGGTGACGCAGCTGCATGATCGACGTTATCCAAGGTCGTTGTGCTTTCCGCCAGCTCTTCACTGCGGGTCTGACAGCTGAGTGCGGATGGGTGGTGTCGGGCGTGGCACTTCGCCTGTGAAAATGCTCTTAAACGCACCATGCTGCATTTGTAAAAAGTGTTGCATCGTTTTGGCACGATGGCGCAGAACTGCTAGTTTATGCTTTACATTGTCAAAATTGGAAATTGAGTGATGTGGAAACTGGTTCATTATAATTTAAGATAGTCTAGTTAGAAATTTATACCGCATGCGATTTGTATTTCAAGTATGCCCCTTTGCCTTTATTCAAGCTCCACAAACTTCCTTGTAAATTGCACCACAACCACCTGACAGAAACGCCACCTGCCAAGCCCATAACTCGGCAGCACACGACACCAGGTAAAAGCTGGCTCGGTAGAAATTATATCATTTTGGATTCGATAGGTATGGGAGGAAAGCAAATGTATCATTTGGGCTAGAAGCTGAGAAAATTTATAACTTACAGGATGATGAGCTAGTTTTTGAGGGAGTACACGAACAACTCGCTTAGTATCTCAACAGTGCTCTTTAAAACAAACAGAATAGCTAGCATACAAGTCTGAGAGTATTATAGCATTGGCAAATTTAAAATTAGTAGGATAAATCTGAGCTATGAGTCACAGATCTGGTAAGTGATACATTACGAGTGTTGATACTATGGGCGATCTCTAGCCAGTTTTTATATTTTAAAGCACACTATGCCTCGATTTACACTAGCTCCAGCCCATCACCCAAACGCCAAGCTCGATTACATAGCATTCTGAAATCCGCAAATTTGCTGCAGGAGACCGGGATGGATCGGTACCCCAGCTTTTAAAAATGAGTATAAAACGTAAAAAGATAAATTAGAAAGAGGCAGATAGGCTCTCTAGGGGATCTTCAACTAGCTCTATATAAGCCATCTCTGCTGCGTCGCCCTCTGCGAACACGAGTTTTGATGATCCTTGTATAGCCACCGTTGCGCTCTTTAAATTTACGGAGCTACTTCGGTAACTAGTTTGTTTGTAGTCTCTTTGATCTTTGCAAAGAAGCAAAATACTGCTCTGTGAGCGTTAGGGTCGCCCTTTCTAGCTCTTGTGATAAGCTTTTTCCAACATAGCTTCTAAGCTCTTTTGCTTTTTGGTAGAGTTGTCTCTATCTTTTTCGCTTTTGATGATAGCTATCGCTAAGATGCTAAGCAATGCAGATCTATGAGATGACGTTCTACAAGTTTTGCGATATCCGTGTTTATGTCTCATCTATTGTCCTTTTATTCTTTTTGCACTCATTTTGTGATTTTAGGTCGGTTATTTTTCTTTCTGAGTTGCTCTTTGCTATCTTTTTAACACATCAACACCAACTGGATACCTATCTCTTCCATAACCGCTTTTATCTCTTCAAGAGATTTTTACCCTAAATGCTAAGCTCTTTAGCTCGTTTTCGTCCATCAACACAAGCTCACCGATAAATCTAATCTCAGCCTTATCAAGACGGTTAAAAACTTCTTGCGCTTCAGGGTAGATCGTCTACGCTGAAAGTAGCTTTTGAAAAACTCGCCGCTTGCACTTGAACTAGCAACTGGTGCGCTAACATCAATATCCAAAATTCGCTTTAAATACTGACGTTTTGTTGATACATAGCTTCTAAACAATTTTTAAAAAGCCTCTATCGGACCTACTTGACCATCGGTTGTTATCGCATGACGATCTTCTCACTAGTCTGGGTCGTCTTCAACCAAGACGTTTTGTATATCGTAAACTGCCTTTTTAACTGGTGTAAAAGCATCAAGTGCGATAAAGTCGTCTTCGATCTCTTCTCTGACCTCTTCACTGGGAACATATCCGATACCTTTTTGGATGATAACAGAAGGTGGCTCAGCATCTTCGTTGATGGTAGCAAGATATGCGTCTGGATTAACGATCTCAACCAAGTCGTTATTTGGGTCAGCACCAGTAATCTCTTTTTGAGTCCTTTAAAAGCTATACTCTATAACTTCACGCTCACTGCTGCTTTTTAATTTAAATCTGAGTCTTTTCAAATTATAATAAAAAACGCTACGTCTTCAAACACCGCGCATACTATCAAGTCGTGGCTAACGCCTTTTATCTTTACACCAATAGGGAGCAAAACCTACCGTACTTGTGTGAAAGAAGGCGGCCAAGCAGGTGAGCCAAAGTAACAACATAACCTGCTTCAAAAAGGGATATGCTGTGATGTTAACTACATTTTCACTAACACTTTTAACTTCTATTTCAGTTGGCATATAAGCTGATGTAGTAATCTTTCTCATCTTTATACCCTCTATTATTTCGAATAAAGCTCTACTATAAAATCTTTCCTCAACAGGAATGATAACCTCTTCTCTTTCTGGATTTCTAGTAAATTCCAAAGTACTCTCTTTTTCAACATCAACCCAAGCAACGATGCCAGTTTGAGCTGCTAAGATCGATCGCGCGAACGATTTGTGGATTGTTTTTGAGATTTCTCAGCAGCTTCGATTTTCAGAGCCTGGCTCTACTCTGGCAAAAGATGGAATATCCACTCTCTTGCCATTTTACTAAAAATATGTCCGTGAGTTACTAGCTGGCGAGCAAAACGACAGTCGTTGCAAAAGCCCATTCTGTAAGCAACATTGTCTAATCTCTGCTCTAGTAGTTGAACCAAAGAGCACCAGTGTTGCCCCTCGCGACGTGCTGCTTCTTGGAACAATCTTCAATTGTTTCTCATGAAACACCATACATAATTAGCTTTTTGCTTCCTCGCGAAGTTGTAGCCATATTCGCTTATCTTTGCTCTTCTTTGTCCGTGTTGTCCTGGTGCATAAGGTCTTTTTCCAAAGCACTTTTACCAGCAAGTCTTCTTTTTCGCCTTTTTAACGCAAAGAGACACACCAAGACGTCTTTCTAATTTTTCAACAGGTCCTGTATATCTAGCCATAATAATTTCTCTAATTTTTCTCTAATTATACGCGGCGGCGTTTTGGCGATCTGCAACCATTGTGTGGTAAGGTGTGATATCTTTGAAGAAGTTACTTTTATACCCTCTACACCACCTACACTCTTAACAGCGCGTTTCACGTCCGCTACCTGGACCTTGAACCTTAATGCCAACTTCTTTAATGCCGTGCTCTTTTGCTTTATTTAAAGCATCTTCTGCAGCTTGTTGAGCTGCATAAGGAGTTGATTTTTACTACCTTTAAAGCCTAAGCCACCTGCACTACTCCATGCAATAGCATTTCCCATTTCATCAGTTACAGTTACCATAGTATTGTTAAATGTTGCACTGATATAAAACGATACCAACTGGCTGTACTTTTTCTAACTACTTTTTCTTAACAATTTTTCTTTTCGCCATTTATTATCCTTTAACCCTTGCCTTACTTGTAGCCGCACCGACAGTTTTTACGTCTGCCTTTTCTGGTTCTAGCATTGAGTTTTTAGTCTTTTGACCACGAACAGGAAGACCTTTTCTGTGGCGAAGACCTCTATAACTGCAAGATCCATAAGAGCTTTGATATCCATAGCAACTTGTTTTCTCAAAATCCTTCAACGACATTGGTGCTCTTAGAGATTTCTTTACGGATGGCTGCTGCTCGTCTTCGCTAAGCTCATAAACTCTCTTGTCATCAGAAAATTCAGCTGCGTCAAAAATTTCAGCCCGAGATTTATAAAGACCTATACCATAGATATAAGTCAAACCGTACTCAATTCTCTTTTTGTTTTGGTAAATCTACACCTGCAATACGTGCCATGCCTTATCCTTGTCTTTGTTTTTATGTTTTGGATTTTCGTGAATACTGCATTATGCCACTACGTTTGACAATTTTACATTTTGTCACACATCTTCTTTACAGAAGGACGAACTTTCATTTTAGTCTCCTAAGGTATTCCACTTTTTAGGGCTGCATCAGGTCTAAAGAAATAATTTAAACCAACTATTTTTCAAAATAAGTGGGGAACTTTGAAAATAATTCTTCATACAGCTTTTTCGTAAACGGATTTTATCAAAACCAGCTTCTACTTGTATGTTGCCACAAAATCAGAATACTTATATCTATAAGTGATCCTGCCCTTGTCTAGGCTATGGCGCAGTTCTACTTTTACGCGGTCATGAGCGTATCTTTATAATGCATTCTCATCTTTCCGGCGATATGACATAAAATTATAGTGTTTGTTGTCGAGCTCAACTTTAAAAAGTTGCATTTGGCAGTGCTTCAACAACATTTCCATCAATCTCAATGACATCGTCTTTTGCACCAAACTCTCCTTTCTTTAAGTACTCTAAATTACGCTTGACTTACATTTCAGCTTTGCCATTAACTATCGCCATACAGTGCTCACTAATGCAGCTGGTTCTCAAACCATCTTTTGAGGTTACTTTCCAGTTATCACTTCCCAAAACCGGTGTGCCATCTTTTGGCAGATCATCGGCTCTATACAAAAACCATTCCCTCTTTTTATCTTTGGGCCCAGCTTTTGGGTTGTTTCCTTCAAGATAGTTTGAATTTCTGGCTCTTCGTGTGGCCTTTTGCCTATGCCATGACCGCAATATCCGCGCAAAGGCACATAGCCCTCTACCTACTGTCCATTCTCAAGCTCATGCTGATCTCTTTAAAATGCCTACGGACCTTATATGGTCAATCGCAAAATAAAGCGCGTCTTTTTGAGCAGAGCGATCAAGCATCTCGTCATCTTTTGAAATTTGTACCAACCCCAAAGTCTCTGGCGAGTCACCAAAATAACCATCTAGAGTGAACCGAGTATCAACACTAACGATATCGCCCTCTTTTAGTTGTATTCGTTTGGAATTCCAGTGGATCACCACTTCAGTGACGCTTATGCAAGCTGCATTTGGAAGCCGTAAAAGCCCTTTAAAAGGCAGGTTTTGCTCCGGCAGCTCTTATCATATCTTCGCCAAATATCTACTCCAAGAAGGAATTCGGGTTTTTATGATCGTGAAACGTGATCAAGTGTTCGAGCGACGATCTTATTCGCCGCTCTCATTTTCTATCTCTCAGCTGGTCTGGCGTGATAGCCATTTTATGAGACCTACTGCACTTAGAGTTTGGTATTTGTTTGTATAAGACTGAGCTTCTATACGCCTCATCGTATCAAGTGCTACTGAAACCACGATAAGTACTGATGTACCACCAAAATAAATGGTACGCCCATGAGTCTTGACAAGTACCCAAAGGTAGTGTTGAAATGATACCTAAGTATAAAGCTCCACCTAAAGTTAGTCTGCCAGCTACTTCGTTTAGATAGCTAGCTAGTACTTTCGCCTGGTCTAACACCAGGGATAAACCCGCTTGTTTCTTTAAATTTTTCACTTATGTCTTTTGTATTAGAACACGATAGATGCGTGAAAAACGCAAAAAGATGATAAATAAAAATGTTAAAACATTAAACATATAGCCATTTGGACTTAAAAAGTCGTTGATAGCCTGGATTACTGGATTTGTGCTAGCCTGCAAAATAGTGCTTGGAAACATCAAAATCGCACTAGCAAATATCGGTGGGATAACGCCACTCAAATTACTTTGATCGGTATATAGTTCATTATACGCTTGTTTTTGATTTTCCATTATCCCACTCTTGAGTAAGAAAATAGGGATACGTCTTTCGCCCATCTCGACAAAGATAATAGCACCAATGGTCGCTAGAATAATCACCAAAATAGCGATGACTGTTGAGGAGATTCATCTCAGAGAGTATTTACCATTACAGTTCCGCCGATTGCACTAGGGTATGCCAGAGACGATGCCCGCAAAATATGATAAGACTTATACCATTGCCTATACCGCGCTGTGTGATCTGCTCGCCTATCCACGCCGGTAGCGCCAGGTGCCGGTTAGCATAGATACAGCGAGATCGCGATAAATAAATTCATATCTATCATGATAGCCTGCTCACCACCGACCGCATAGCTTTGAAGTCCGATAGAAACGCCGATTGATTGTACAAAGTGATAACGATGGTCGCATAACGTATGATTTGCATATATTTTGCATACCATCGCGCTCTTTTTCATCTGACCTAACTTTTGGAAATGTCGCTGCTAGAGCTCCATGATGATCGAAGCTGTGATGTAGGGGCATGATGCCTGGAGATATGATATGCTACGCTCAGCGGCTTTACCACTAAACATATTAAATAGACCCAAAGGCGTTGCTATTGTTTGAATTGACGATAATGCTTTAGTGACGTCGACATTAACACCGGAACTGGCGCAAGCCAGTATCGCAGCTGTGCGAACAAAAATGCCAACGTGATTAAAATCTTGTTGGTCAGTGTTTTATCCATTATTTTGTTCCGCTAACGCTAACGTTCTCGTCTTTGACCTTAGAAGCAAGAGCTTTTGCGCTTGCACCGATTGAGTTTTATCTTAGTAACGCTCTTTGCGATGTATATGAACGCTAGCTATTGTTGCTATTGAAAATTTCAGCAAGCTCTTTTTATAGCTGTGATCTTCTCAACATTGATAACATAAGGTTTTTCAATGTAGATGCAAAGCCTACTTTTTGGAAGACGTCTTTGAAGTGGTTGTTGTCCGCCCTCAAAACCTCTTTTCATTGTAGCCTTTTCTTGCTCTTTGACCTTTAGTACCTTTGCCAGCAGTTTTGCCATGTACCTGCCTTGACCACAACCTATTCTTTTTAGAGTGTGTTGAACCTACTGCAGGTGTTAATCTTTCTAATGCCATCTTAACTCCTTTCTCTTAGCTTTTTAGCAAACTAAGTGCTTTTATAGTAGCACTTTGAACGACGTTTGCTGAGTTGTCAGCTGGCAAGTGATTTAGTAAGGATATCCTTAATACCCGCAAGCTCGATAATAGGACGTGCACTACCACCAGCGATAACACCAGTACCTTCGCTAGCTGGGCGAGTAGCATTTACTTGCGTTATATTTTACCTCTACATCGTGAGGATGAGTTGCCCTTGATCTTAACGTGGATAGTATTTTTAAATGCGACTCAGTCGCTTTTCTCATCGCATCTGGCACCTCTTTAGCTTTGCCATATCCAAAAGCCAACTCAGGCCATTTCTATCAACAACAACTAAAGCTGTAAATCTAAATCTACGACCACCTTTAACAACCTTTGTAACCCGACCGATATCGACGATTAGCTTAAATTCTTCTCTTATTATATTTTTCCATCGATTTTCCTTTGGGTTTATAGCTTGATGCCATTTTCTCTTAAAGCTTCACAGCAGCAATGCTGTCGTACCATGGTATAGATAACCATTTTCTATCAAAACTGCAACATCTATCTTCTTAGCTTTTAAAGCCTTATGACAAAATTCTTTAGCTAAAGTGACCGCACCTTCTTTGTTTGCTCTTTATGCCTAATTTTCTACCATCAACTGCAGCTAGTGTAGTAGCTGTAACGTCGTCAATCGCTTGAACGTAGATAGTTCTATTTGATTTGAAAATAGAAACTCTTGGGCAAGTTGCAACACCAAAGTATCTCTGATTCTTCTTTTTCTCTTAATTCTAAGAGCGATTTTTCTTTTAGTACTTTTGTGTCATTTACCGCCCTTACTTCTTAGATGTCTTGCCCGCTTTGCGATGATACGTTCTTCTGTGTATTTAACGCCCTTTGCCTTTATATGGCTCAGGTGGTCTAAAATCCTCTAACCCAGGCAACCACTTGGCCTACTACTTGTTTGTCATCACCTTTGATAGTAATAACGTTTTTCTCAACACTAGCTTCAAACGCACTGCTGGTAGCTCATAGTTAATAAGGTGTGAAAAACCAAGAAAGCTCTAAAGTACACCTTTTGCAGCTGCTGTAACCAACGCCGTTGATCTCAAGCTGGCGAGTAAAGCCTGCTGTGATACCAGTTACGATGTTGACTTGGCAAGTGCTCTATATGTTCCCCAGTAAGCTCTACTCGAGCGATCTTCGCCCTTTGGAGCAAAAACTATATGACTATTTTCACCTTGACATCAACGTGACCTTTGTGTCAAGCTCTTTTAAGTGATTGCCCTTTTAGTTCAGGACATTATTTTCAACGCTAAAGTCTACACCACTTGGGATAGCGATAGGCTGTTTTCCCAATACGTGATCGTCCTTTACTTGTCTAGGGTGTTCCTACATTTACGAATAAACACCACAATGCCATGAATCTGATCGTCACTGACGAAACCTGACTCAATTTAGCCTTGGCGAAATAAAGTCCTCACCTAGCTAAAGTTAAATTTCTAGACGAAAAACAACATCAAAACGCTGCTTTACTATTACCAAACGGTACAAGAACCTCGCCGCCAACGCCAGCTGCTTTGCTTCAATACCGCTCATAACGCCTTTGCTTGTGCTAACGATAACTGTTCCGTAACCATTTTTAAAAAACGCTTAATGTCGTCTTTACGCCGATAAACACGGCGACCAGGTTTTGAAACCCTTTTAAGCTCGTTTATAACGCTTCTGCCGTACTCATCATACTTTAAAACTACGTTTATAAATTTCTTGTTACCTTCTTCGATAACGTTGTAGTCTCTCATAGCCTTTTTGCTGCAAGGATAGAAGAGTAGCCTCAACAACCTTAGAATGAAGCAATTTCGCAGTCTCAAGTCTTCTCACTTGCATTTCTAATGCGTGTTAATCCATCTGATATTAAATCGTTCAACATTTCTCTTCGCCTTACTAACTGCTTTTTAAGACCAGGTATTAGGCCTTCGTTAGCCATTTTTCTTAGGCAAACACGGCCATTCAAAATCTTTATAAACAGAGTGCGGACTGACCTGGGGTTTGGCATCTAGTATAGCCCACGAACCGCAGATTTTGGCTTGCATGCAGCTTTTGCTATCATTGATTTCTTTTGCCATACTGCTTTCCTTTTGCAAACGGCACACCAAATAGCTCTAGCAATTTAGGTGCCTCTTTATCGTTTTTAGCCGTAAGTAGCAATCGTAATATTCATACCATGAGTTCGTAAGATTTTATCATACTCAACCTCTGAAACATTAGCTGCTCGCTAAGACCAAAGTTATAGTTTCCACGTCCGTCAAAGCCATGGAAGACCACGAGTCTTTAACTCTTGGAAAGACAACGCTGATTAGCTTATCTAAGAAAGCATACATTTGCTCTTTTTCTCAAAGTTACTTTGATACCAACAGGGAAACCCTCGCGAACTTTAAAGCCAGCAACTGATTTTAGCATCAGTGATAACCGCTTTTGTCCAGCGATAAGTGAAATGGTGTCAGCCATATTTTGAAGCACTTTCTGATCTTTCGCAGGTCTCAGCGCCTACACTGATCACGATTTTCTCGAGCGCAGGGATAAGCATTGGATTTTTGATGTCAAGTCCTTTTTACGAGAGCTGGCTTGATAGTTTCGTTACGGTATCTTTTTAATCTACTCATATCTCTTATCCTTCAACTTTCACGACGTTTGATATATCAATTGGCATCTCTTTATTTACGTGACCACCATTTGGGTTTTTCGCTTGGTTTGATAGCTTTTTGGCTACTTTTGCATCCCTCAACTATAACCTGACCTTTTTGCAAGAACTGCTAAGTACTACCAGTTTTGCCTTTATCGTCACCAGCGATGATCTTTACAGTATCGCCTTTTTGACTTTCGATTTTACATTAGCCATTATAAAAACCTCCGGAGCTAGCAGAAACAATCTTCATAAAGTTAGCATATCTAACTTCACGTCCAACTGGTCCAAAATACGAGTGCCGACTGGCTCTTTTTGCTATCAAGTATAACAGCTGCGTTCTCGTCGAAAGCGGATTAGCGAACCATTATCTCTTTGAACCTCTCTTTTTAGTTCTTACAACAACAGCTTTTTACAACCTGTCCTTTTTGATCTTACCATTTGGAAGAGCTTTTTAACAGAGCAAACTATGATATCGCCAAGTGTAGCGTATCTTCTTTTGCTGCCGCCAAGAACTTTTTATACACATCAACTCTTTTGCACCGCTGTTATCAGCAACTGCAAGTCTTGTAAAACTTTGAATCATTACTCAACTCCCTTTGCCAATACAGCTTTTTTAAGCGAAAAATTCTTGCGAGCTGAAAGTGGTCTGCACTCAACTGCAACAACTGTATCGCCTGCTCTTGTCTCATTTTTCTCATCATGAACTAAATGCTTCTTAAAAACGTTTTACAAATTGTATGGTATCTTGGGTGCATAACGCGTCTTTCTACCAAAATAGTAGCTGTCTTATCTCCAGCTTTTTGTAAAACAACACCTTAGATTTCTCTTTTTAATGCCATTTTACGCCTTGTCTTGTTGCACTAATTGCAGTGTTGATCTGAGCTATCTCTTTGCGAACAGCACTAATCTCATTGAGGGTTGCTTAACTGCATAGTTTTTAGCTTTTTGTCTTAATGTAAATAAAGCACCTTTTTCTCTTTTAGCAACGCGTTTAATTCTGCAACGCTCTTATCTTTTAACTCAGTATATTTCATTTTCACTCTCTCGCGTTACAGATGTCGAGTTTGAAAGGAAGTTTGTGTAGAGCCAAAGTTAAAGCTTCACGAGCTAACTCTTCGCTAACACCAGCCATTTCAAATATTATACGACCAGGTTTAATATTCATAACCCACTCTTCAACTCCTGCCTTACCTTTACCCATACGAGTTTGTAGAGGTTTTTAGTAAGTGGCTTGTCAGGAAAACCCTAATCCAAATTTTTAGCCTGTCTCTTTTACGTGACGAGTTAGAAGCTTGACGAGCAGCTTCTATTTGGCGTGAATTACTCTACCAGCCTCAACAGCTTTAAGCGCACAATTCGCCAGTTGCTAAAGATGCTCCGCGAGTCGCATAACCACGGTTGCGACCTTTCATTTGCTTACGAAAATTTCGTTCTTTTTAGGCATCAACATAATTATTTACCTCTTCTTGCTCTACGTGTTTTTCTTAGGTGCTTCTTCTTCAGTTTTCTCCAGGTTGAACACCTTTTTGAAGAACCTCACCTTTAAAAATCCATACTTTAATACCTATGTTTCCATAAGTTGTATGAGCCTCAGCTACACCGTAATCTATCTTTGCTCTAAGAGTATGAAGCGGAACGCGACCTTCTAGATACCACTCGGTTCTTGCCATCTCAGCGCCACCTAAACGACCAGCAACTGAAATTTCTGATACCTTTAGCGCCTGATTTTTGAGCACCTTGGATAACTTTTTCATAGCACGTCTAAATGCGACACGCTTTTCAAGTTGCATAGCTACGTTTTTCAGCAGCAAGTTGAGCTGAAGCTTGAGCTTTTCTTTCTTCTTTGATATTTACATTTACTTCTTTTGCCGATAAGTTTGCTAACTTCGTTCTTTAGGTTTTCAACATCTTGGCCTTTTTGCCGATGATGATACCAGGACGAGCTGCAACTACGGTTACACGAAGTTTTTAGCCGTTCTTTCGATTGTAATTTGGCTAATTCCTGCATAGTAAAGTTTTTCTTTAAAAATGCACCGATATCTTGTAATCTTCACCGATATTTTCAGGAAGACTTTGTTTGGTTTGGAAACCATCTAGATTCCCAGTTGCGGTTAATTCCTAGTCTAAGACCTATTGGATTTACTTTTTGTCCCATATTATGCTTCCTTCTTTTCAGGTTTAGATACTTCTACCATTACATGAGAAGTAGGTTTGCAGAATTTTGCTCGCTGTTCCTCTTGCTCTTGGTCTAAATCTCTTTAATACAGGACCAGCATCAACGCGGCAACTAGTTACTACAACCTCTTCTGGCTCAAATCCGCCATTTGCTACTGCTGAGCTAATAGCGTTTGCTATCAAATTTGCACCACGATTTGGCATAAACTGCAAGCTTGCAAGTGCTAGCTCAGCATTCATACCTTGAACTTCTCTTGCTATAAGTCTTGCTTTTTGTAGGAGAAAAGTCTTACAGATTTATAATTGCTTTACTCATATCATCTCCCTTACTTACCGATTTTCTTTTTGCACTGAGCCTTTATGACCCTTAAATGTGCGTGTTGGAGCACATTCGCCAAGTTTATAGCCTATATGATTTTCTGTAACATATACAGGGAATAAAGCTCTTGCCATTATGAACGTTAAATGTTAATCCAATCATTTCAGGTACAATCGTGCTACGTCTTGACCAAGTTTTGATTGGTTTTGTTATCGTTTGCATTTTTGCGGCAATAACTTTTTCATTACGCGATCATCTACGAAAGGACCTTTTTGAGTGATCTTGCCATCTCTATTTTCCTTTCCTTCTTGAAATTATAAAGCTTATCGCTAGCTTTTTACGGCGAGTCTTAGCACCTTTAGTTGGTTTACCCCATGGAGTAACTGGGTGACGGCCTGAATTTTTCTTCACCTTCACCACCACCGTGTGGGTGATCAACTGGGTTCATAGCAGAACCACGTGTTTGTGGGCGGATACCGCGGTGGCGATTACGTCCAGCTTTACCGATAGTGATGTTAGCCCAGTCTTCGTTTGCCAACTACAGCAATACTTGCCATACACTCAGCTAGTAGCTTGTCTCATCTCGCCACTGGCATTCTTAAGATAACATACTTCTCTTCTTTACCCATTAGCTGAGCATAACCGCCAGCTGAACGAGCTATCTGAGCGCCTTTGCAGGTTTTAGCTCTACGTTATGAACGATAGTACCAACTGGGATAAATCTTAATTTCATAGCGTTGCCTGGTTTAATATCTAGTGAGCCCTCATCGATAGATGCGATAACGTCGCCAACATTTGAGCCATTTGGTCTAATAATATAGCGTTTTTCGCCATCTTTGTAAAGCTATAAGAGCGATACGGCAGTTTCTGTTTGGATCGTACTCGATCGCTTCAACTTTACCTTCTATACCAGTTTGCGACGTTTAAAGTCGATGATACGATAAAGTGCACCTGCTTCTTTATGTCTTGAGTTATACGACCGTGTTATTTCTACCGCCAGATGCGGGTAGTTTAACAAAAGCAAGCTTCTAACGCTTGGTTTAGCTGTTATATCTTCAGAGCTTAGTCCAGTCATATATCTACGACTAGGTGTTATGCGTTTATATGATTTTACTAGCCATCTTACGCCTCCGTATTTTCTAGGCTTACGCCTTCAGGTAACAACGTGAATTTCTTTATCTCGTCACGTTGGCCTGCTCTTCCTCTGAAAAACGCTTAACCTTGCCGCTAATTCTAAGTGAATTTGACGCGAACAGGGCGTTACTCCAAAAATACTCTTGCAAAACCGCTTTTTAAGCTGTTTTTGTAACTCTTAGTGAAGTTTGGATAACAACAACGCCTTGTTCTTGAAGGCCTAGAGTTTTTCTGTATAAATAATTGTTTTGATATCAGTTATATCCGCCATTTTAGCCCTCTTTTGTTTATAGTTTTTAGTGCAGCTTTTTCAATAATAACCGAACTAAATGTAGAGACAAGATAAGCATTTACCTCATTTGCATCTACTACATAGCAGTTTGCTAAATTTTCTAAAAAGCAAGTAGTGTTTTATCGTCTAGTAAATCTTTAACGATAAGCGCACTCTTTTTACTTTAAATTTACGATGATATTAGCTGCATCTTTTTGTCTTTCCAGACTCGATTGAGATGCTATCTACTGCGAAAGAAATTTTACCATCTTGTGCTTTTGCTGCCAAAGCGTACTCAAGAGCTAGTCTTTTTGTTTTTTTATTGACTTTTTGAAAATAGTTTTTCTCGTTTGTTGGACCAAATGCAACTGCACCGCCTACCCAAACGTTAGTTCTAGTTGAGACCTGCTCTTGCACCACCACGTCCTTTTTGTCTCCATGGTTTTTACCACCACCGCTTACAAAAAGCACGGCTTTTAGTATGAGCCGTATTTGCTCTTATACCAGCAAGGTAAGATTTTACATAAAAGATATAGGGTTGTGCGGATTTACTTCAGCGTAGCTTGCAGGAAGCTCTAACTCGCCCTGAATACTTTTCAAATTTATCGTTTAATACGTGAATTTTACTCATTTTACAATCCTTATTTTTACCCATTTGCACCATTGTGACCAGGAACGCAACCTTTTACAACTACGATGCCATTTTTGAGCGTCAAAGCTTATTAGCTCGTTTTTAACAGTAACTTTCTCATTGCCCATGTGTCCTGCCATTTTCATACCTGGTTGGACACGACCTGGCCATTCGCAGTTACCAATTGAACCGTGGCGTCTGTGGGAAACGTGAGCCGTGGCTTTTTGGACCACCACCGAAACCATGTCTTTTTACCACACCTTGGTAGCCTCTACCTTTTGAGTTAAAGCTAACTTTTTACATTTTAGCCTCGTTTAATGGTGTAAAGTCTAGGGTTTCCAACTTCGCTATTAGCTACTTCAAGCGTAGCAGATGTGTTAAATTCTGCAGTCAGATTGTATTTCTTTTGCTGACCAGCAATAGCTTTGTTGTTTGCTTTAGTGTGGGCATACGCTACGATAGCACGTTTGTTTTCGTCGATCTCACATACTTTAGCCTCAACTAGCTTAAGTAGTGTAACTGGCGTACTCTTCGTGGCAATCGTTCTACTCATGCCTATTTTTCTACAATATATTCCATACTCTTATCCTTTTTGTCCACTTACTTCATCGCACGAACTTCGACATTAACTTCGGAGCTAGGTCGAGTTTTGTTAGGCTATCTACAGTTTCTGGAGTAGCAGCTACGATATCAAGCATACGAGCGTGTATTCTCATCTCAAACTGCTCACGTGAGTCTTTGTTGATGTGTGGAGATTTTAAGACTGTATAGCGTTTGATCTTTGTAGGCATTGGTACCGGGCCACGAACGTCGGCACCTGTTCGTTTGACAGCTTCTACGATTGCTGCAACAGTGCGGTCCTAGAACTCTGTGGTCGTAAGCTTTTTAGCTTTAACCTGATTCTTTCCATGTGTTTTTCCTTTAAAAAGAACTTGTCGCAAACTCGCGACCTCTTTACATCAAAATAACCCGCATAGGATCAAGCGATCGTACGAGCAAAACATAGGTCTTTCGTAAAGAGACTGCGATTTTACAAAAAGCTATTATAGTTGTCAAGAAAAAAACGCTATATTTTGTTGGATTTTGAGTTAATTATTTCCTTTTTATAAGGGAAAGTATCTTATTAATAGAGGTTTTATTTTTAAAGTACTATAAATTTTTAGCATGAGAATTTATTTCTTACCTCTAAATTTTTAAGATTACTGAGGCGATATTTTCCTTTTTAAAAGGAAGTGGCTATAATGTCCAGATTTAAAAAGGTCAAATTGAAAACAGTAGAAACGCTCTATCAAGCACCCATTAAAAATGCAAATTTATCCCAAGAAAAATATGAGATCATCTCGCCAAAGACGCTTATCATTGGCGCTATTTCAGAGTGGTAAAACAGCCCTTGTTTACGAGTTTTTGAGCCACCATAAAAAGCGAGAGAGGCTTTATATAAATTTGAGACGATCTAAGGATAGATAGAGCCTCACTTTTAGCAAATTAAAAGAGTTTTTAGAAAAATAGCCAGATAAAAGGTGCTCGCAGTTGAAAAATTTACAAGGCGCTGATCTTATAAATTTAGACTTTTAAATGAGCTCACACTTGAAAAATATCATCCTTACAAGCAAGAATTTTTCACTCTCGCTTGATGGCTTTGCACGCATAAATTAAACTACCTTGACTACGAGGGAATTTATACTATTTTTAAGAAAAATTTGGACCAAGACCTGCTTTTTAGCTACTTTTTGGCCCCATGGCAACGAGATATCAAGCGCCTTTTTGGACTCCAGCAGGTCACAGCTCACTTGCAACAGCTCTTAAGAGCAAATTTAAACGAGCAAAGCATCGCCATCTTAAAAGAGTGCGCAACAAAGTGCCACGACACAGTGAGTGCCTTCGCCATCTACAAAAATCTAAAAGAGCAGATGAAAAATTTTCAAAAGATAGCGTTTATGGTGCGATCGCATGGCTAAATGAGAGCGGATATGTGGGTTTGTGCCAAAGTAGATGAGAGTAGCACGAGTAAGAAAAATTTACTTTACAAATTTCGCACTTCGCAATGCTTTATGCCTAAAAAGGACTTTCTCGCTGTCTTTTGCAAATGTCGTTTTTGTGAGCTACTTAGATTAAAGATGAAATTTACTACACAAAAGATATCGATTTTTCCTTACTAAAAAGGAAGCTTGCAATCATCTGCGTACCTTTTTCTGCGCCTGAGATCGTCTTTTTGAAAATTTAAAAACTCCACGTGAGCCCTAAAAGAGCTGGGCGTTAGTAAGCTTCAAATAATCAGCGTCGCAAACCAAGCCGAGCAAAGCATCGAGGGGATAAAAATGCGAGATATTGCCATTTTCTAGGGTGGAGCCTAGGTTTATAAAGTTTAAACTCTTTGTTTGTTTATCATTTTAAAAGCCTAGAGATAAAATAGTTATAATCAAAAAACTATAAAGGACGGACATGAGAGCATTTTTGGGATCTTATTCATCGCTGCAAGCCTTTTGGCTACGAGATAAACCACGAAAACTGAGCTAAATTTTATAAATTTGAGTGGCGATGCAAATGGTGTGAAAGTTTGAAGTTTATATGAACTATTTTAAAGATGAATTTGAAAATTTTCAAACAAAGCAAGAGCTTTAAAGTCCCGCCTAAGATAAGCAGGGCCCACATCTTTTTGACGGCACCAAGTACGACTTTGAAAAGGGCTCTTTAGAGCAAAATGGCACCCTCATCTCGTCGCTAAATGCTGTCTCTGACAAGATAAATTTAGAGGTTAAAAACGAAAATGGTGAGCTAAAAGGCAAGATCGTCGTTAAAAACAAAAGCCTACAACGCCACCGTAAAAGAAGAAAAAAAGAGTATGAAAATTCTAAATATCGGCATCCAAATGACCGAGTCAAACGGCACAAAGTATGAGGCGATCATCAACGATATCTTTCCGACAGAGCTAGCCAAAAAGCACAAAAACAAGCTACTTTCGCTACTTTACGACCTAAAAAGCGAGCGCAAAAAGTGGCCAAACAGCCAGTACGAGAACTTAAAAATATCTACTATATAAATGATAAGATCAAAAAGCGTTTGCACCTACAAAAACGCCAAGACAAACTGCGAGGTGGTCTCGCTTGCGACGAATAAAAAGCTAAAACTAAAAGCAAATTTTTAAAGATATGAATAACGAACATCTAAAAGCAGTCCTAGCAACCGCTGGCGTTAGCGATAACTTCGATGCTTTCGCCGCTTGGGCTTACATTTTTAAACGAGGAGCAGATCAGCGTGCCGCTTGAGGAGATAAGACCTTACTTTAGCGATGAAGTCGGGCTGTAATGGCTAAAATTTGCGCGGTATAGACGAGGCTGGACGTCGGGGCGCTGGCTGGACCACTAAGTGTGGCTGCTTGCGTGCTAAATAGGTGAAATTCCCCGGTCTAAACGACTCCAAAAACTAACCGCAAAAAGCGCGAGGGAGCTATTTTGCAAGATCACAAAAAGCTCAAATTTTCCTCATCGTCTACTTCTCAAACGCCCAGATAGACGAGCTGGGGCTAAGCGAGTGCCCTAGAGGCGTGCGCTCAAACTTTTAAGGCTCATTTTGAGGGCTTTGAGATCATTTTACGATGGAATGTAGACTACGGCGTTGGTATAACCACGATGATAAAGGCTGACGGCAAGGTAGCTCAGGTAAGTGCTGCTAGCATCCTAGCCAAAGTGAGCCGTGACCGCTTGATGAACGGCTGGGATGAATTTATCCCGCATACGGCTTTGCAGGGCACAAGGGATATGGCACGAAGTCGCACCTAGACGCCATAGATAAAGTTGGCTACTCAGACTTTCATAGAAAAAGCTTTGTCATAAAGCCAAAACTCACGCAGGGCTCGCTATTTTAGCTGCGCATCCTCCATATAAAAAAGCACGCTTGCGCCGTAAAGTTATAAACTCCGTTTTTCTTGCCGATTTCCATAGAGCGCAGAACAAAGACCCTTTTGCCTACTTCAAGGATCAAAAGCTGCTCTTTTAGCTGCTCAAATACCTCAGCGCCAAAGTCGCCGTCTGGCTTATAAATTTAAACTCCTGAAAGCGCTTTTTCTAGGTGCTTTTTGCATATTTATACTAACTCTTTCATTATCTAGCTGCATAACGAGCTCATCGCCATTTTGTGCTGCTTGAGACTACGCTTTTATGGTCGCCTCTTTGACGTTTATGCCGATATTGCCTGAGTTAATGCTAAATACCTGCCACTTTTTCTCCCGAGGATACTCTCTAAATTTGATATAAATTTTTATTTTTCTAGATTTGCAAATTATCGCCGTTTTCTACGAGATAGTCAATTTGATCTCTACAAAAAGTAAAGCTTCTCTTCGCCTATCTTACTCACGTCACCACTTGAGCAAGCCGCTACTATCAAATAAAAGTTGGCGCTCTTAGCTCTCTTAGCAAAAGCTCTTTTTGAGGATTTATGGTAAGCAGCTTCGTATCAAGGACAAAATGGGTGAAAATATGCCAAATACCATCAAAAATGCTAGAAATTTATAAGGGAAATCCTAAAAAGAAATATCATCACAAAATAGCTCAGTTTGCAAATATCACGCAGGCGATGAGATGGATCCTAGGCTCGCTTAGGCCGTACTCACCGACCCTGTGCGCATGACGCCCCACCATAGCAAAACGCTAGGCAAGATGACAAAAAGTGGCAAGAGCTTAAAAGATTTGATCATAAATTTTGCTTTTGATGAGACAAATTAGCCCTCTTAAAACAAAGCCAGCGATCAAGCAGGCAAGCACTATAAGCCACTCCGCCACGGGGCAGCTCAAGCAAAACAAGCCTATAAATGCAGTATAAATTTAGTAACGCCACACAGATGATGAGTCAGAGAGTTTGGGATGAGTTTATGGCGATCTTGATGAAGTTTAAGAGCCTATACTCGCTACATTTACTCTCAAAAAAGAAACAAACATGGCAGACCAAAAAGAGGTCGAGTGTCAAGTAGAGCCTCTGCGTCCTGTGGCTGGTTAAAGCTCCCAGTCAAAGAGGTAGTTAAGCCCTGCGAAACAGCCACAATGCCAAGAAAAAAATAGGGTGAAAAAGGGCAAATGAGATGAGTAATTTAATAGTCTTGCTAGGCTCTGGCTTATACATTTCTCATTATCTTTGGCAAAATTTAGAAGAGAATAAAAAGCACAAAAGCCATGAGATAAAAGTGCCACAAGATCACTGGCACTGACCGCTTAGCTTTAAGGCCAAAAAGTAAAGTGTTGCGCAAATATCAAAAATATAAAGGTAGTAAAATTTTGCCTTTTATTTTAGGTAGATAGCGACCAAAAAGTAGCGGCTCAAGCAGCCAAAAACCTCTGTAATCCTCAATGATCTGACTTGAACTAAGAAAAATAGTAGGCAGACTAAACGCCAAAATGGTAAGAAACAAAATATATATCCAGCAAATGCAGCTTTTAGCTCGGTGATGATATGCAGGTCGTCCTTTAAAGGATGAAATGTAGCCACATTGCGTGGCTAAAAACGGGGATTTAGAGAATTTGAAGGGACACATTCTAAATGAAATTACTCTTTTTAAAAAGCTCGGCTTCTTTCTCTTTTACGAGAGTGTCGATCTTTTGCAGTGTAGGCGTCAGTTATCTTTTTGAACCTCATCTTGTCCCTTTTTGCTCTCGTCTTCAGTTATAGCCTTGTCTTTTTCAAGCTTTTTGACCTCGTCGTTTGCGTCTTTTTCTAACGTTTCTTATGCTAACTTTTGCCTTTTCGCCCATAGCTTTTGCGTGTTTTGCGTTTTCTTGGCGTTGCTCGACGGTCATCGGTGGGAAAAATGAAACCGCTCTCGCCGTCGCTGTTTGGATTGACGCCGATGTTTGCAGCTTGAGATGGCTGATGAGATCGCCTTTATCATGCTCTTTTCCCAAGGCGTGATGGCGATAGTCGAAGCGTCGCTTGTTAGCACGGTGGCTACTCGAGTTAAGCCGGAGTTGGCGAGCCGTAATAATCAACCATAACGTTATCCACGATGCTGATATTTACCTTGCCAGTTCTAAGCGTCGTAAAATCGCGCTTTTAATGAAGCGATCGCCTTTCTTTCGCAGCCCTCTTTTTGTGTTTCGTAAACTTTATTTAGCATTGATGTCCTTTATTGAAGTTTTGTGCTTCGTTGATGATCTACTTTTAGTGATATTAAAACTTTTGCGTTTATCAGTGGTGGGTTAAATTACACTCAAAAACGCCATTTGCTCATAGGTACCTTTCTAAAGCCGTCAAAAGCCAGTCATGAAAAACTGCCTTCGCTAGCGTTTGTGTCGGTTTTGATGATGAGTTTATCGATAGCGTTATTTTTCGGATAGCCCTCTGGAAATATCCACTCGGCGTTTAGAAATTTGCTGTTAAAAGTTAGCGCTATCTTGGTGCTGTTCATTACAGGCGTTCTGTAAAGATCGTAAACGTCGCTCTTGCTTGAAACAGCGCCTGAGTTTTTGATTTAAAAAGTGCTAAAAATCCAGTCTTTTTGAGAGCTCAACCACTCTTTTTGATCGATCTCGCCATAAGGCACTAGCGAAAATTACGGCTTATAACCCATATGTTTTTCAAAGGTTTCAACGCCTTTTACAAAGTCCTCTCTTAAAGGCCCTCGTCGCTAAGTCTCGTCATCCTTGGATGCGCGTATGAGTGGTAGCCGATCTCGCCGTAAGCTTCTAGCTCTTTTAGCTGATCAAAGGTGAGATAGTCGCCGTATTTGCCAGCGACCGCCTCGACATATATCATCATTGCAAATGGGTAGTTGTACTCTTTAAAAACCTCAAGTGCCTTGTCATAAAAAGCTCTTGTAACCGTCATCTATCGTTATAACTATCCAGTTATCTGGTATCTCTTGGCCTGAATTTGAGCGCTTCAACGAGTTTAGAGAGCTTTACGACCTCGTAGCCGTTGTTTTTAAAAATATTCAAACTGCTCTTTTTAAATTTGTATCGAGATATCAGTACTTGCGTGTCTTGGGTCATCAAAGCGGTGATAGACTAAGATGTGGGCGTCTGCAAAAAGCAAACGTTAGCGTCAAAAGTGACGCTAAAAACGTTTTTATCATTGTTATTTTTGCTGGAGTTTGTGGCACGCTAGGAGCTGATGGCACGTCGCTTGATTTTTGGTACGACTAGAGTTTTGCTATCGACGCTATCGACGATAGAGCGTTTTGGATCTTTTGTTGTAAAATATCCAAGTGCAAGCGTGTTTAGGGATAAACAAAACGCCAGCTACAAAATGTAGATTTAGCTAAAAATCCAGCCGGCCCCTTTGCTCCAAATAAACTCTCGTTGCTTCCGCCATATGCTCCAAGGCCGATAGATGAGCTTTTTGAGTAATACTGCGATCGTAATAACGACAGCTAGGGCAAATTGTAAGACTAAAAATATAAACTCCACGAAATTTCCTTTAATTTTTAAAAAATAATAGTTTGCGATTATACAAAAAGATTTGAATTTCTTTAGTTAGAAGTTCTTTTTCAAGCTCATAAAGATCGTATCTTATGCTTTTTAAAAAGCTCAGCGTACTCTATACAAGCTTTAAAGCACTCTTCAGACACTCTTGCGCTCTCTTGTGCGCCTTAAAATTTGCAGTAATGATCTCTTCATCTGACCTTGTCTGCTCGCTTTTTGTGCTGGTTTTTAGAACGTCGTTTTGAGAATTTTCATTTCAAAAAGTCACTTTGTGGATCTTTGCCTTGTGACGGAGGGATTTTATCTTGTAAGCGACCTCGGCGTCGTCAAAGACATATCTTTTATATCTTCAACGACGCGAAGTCCCTCTTTTTAGTCTGTTTAAATTTCGCATCTATCACGCGGTAGATGCGCTCGTTTTTCAGTCGTTTCTATTGAAAAATTCCTAAAAATTTGAAGCAGCGATGTGAAAAGATTTATAAAATCAAGATACAAAGCAACCGCTCCCTCAACTGGTGTGTTTCATAGTTTCCACGAACGATATTTTTGTGTGTCATCAGCATATAGGCACCAATAATATCGCTGAAATGCTTGCAATTACAAGCTGAAACATCGTGCTTTTTAACGAAAATGTTAATCACTGCTGCTACTATGATAACTATCAAAGTTATAAATAGCATCTTACCCATAGTCGTAAAAGTCGCGCTTTGAATTCATCGCGATTACGCTTAGTGAGCCAAAAGCAACAGTTGTTAGACCAGATGGCTGAGCCACGATACCAGCACCGCTTGGCGTAGCTAAGATCGCTGAAAGTAGCGGAGTTAGCGTAAGGCCACTTACAAATGTAAAATGCGAAAAGAAGTACTCAAATTAATCCCTCTTTTGCGTTTAGCTGCCATTAGTCCAAAAAGTAGCGCAAACTCGACTATCACAAGTCCCCAGAATAAAAATCTATTCGCAGCGAATACGCTAGCTGATACTAATGCCCACATAAGCACCAGCCGTAGCCGAAAGTGAGTGATGCCGCAAAAAGCTGGTAAGTCTGCTTTATAAATGTACTTAGTGAGCTTTTTGAGAATACGCAAGCTCTTCTTGATTTTGCTTGGCGTAGTTTCTGTCATACAAACTCATCTCCTTGAGAAAATAGCTCAATTTGAGCCAAACTTTGTTAAACAATGTATAAAAAAGTAGTTTAATAAATAATATTAATTTAGGGCTAATTATTTTTGCTTCGTTTTTGATTAAATAAAAATTGCTATAATCGCCATAAAAATATAAAAATGGAGATAGAATTTATGGATGATTCCTTACTTGAAGGTGCAGGTGAAATGTATGAAGATGGCTTTTAGAGCATGAAGAGCTCTTTAAAAGCTTGCAGCATAAACAAGACCCGCACACGCTTTTTATATCATGTGGACTCAAGAGTTGTGCCAAATTGATAACAAACTGCCTGCCAGGCGAGCTTTTTATGGTGCGAAATATCGCAAACATCGTGCCGCCTTATAGAGTGAGTGACGAGTTTTTAGCGACCACTTCGGCGATAGAGTATGCGCTTGAGGTTTTAAATATCAAAAATATTATCATCTGTGGCCACTCTGACTGCGGCGGCTGTGCGGCACTTTATGTGGACGAAAGAAGCTAAAAACACTCCAAACGTAAAAACTGGATAAAAACTAATCGAGCCCGATCAAGCGTGAGGTGCTTGAATTTACCAGCGACGATCCAGCCAAAATGGCATGGCTAACTGAGAGGCTAAATGTCATAAATTCGATCGAAAATACAATGACCTATCCAAACGTGAAAAAGAGCACGAAAGTGGCAACCTGCAAAGTTTACGGCTGGCACTATATCATCGAGACTGGTGAGTACCAGTTACGATTTAAAAAGAGGCACATTTAAGCTTTTAGCGGACAGAAAGGACGAAAATGCGTACATTTCTAACCATCATCCTGCTTTCTTTCATAACTCTTTTTGGCGCTGATAACAACGTAACGCAAGAAGACGATATCATCAGCATAACAAATCAATCTCAAAACCATAAACAGCCAGATAAACATTATAAAAATCTCAGCAAAAAGACCTAAATGCTTCAAGGGTTGATAACTCAAAGTGATCACTCTTCAAAAGAGAAAGAACGCTCTTTTAGAGAAAAATTCACGACCTATGTTATGCAGATCGAAGTCACACAAAGCGATATCAATAAATACAACCTGCAAAAAGAGGCACTAGAGAAAAAGGTAGCTAGGCTAGAGAGGCAGTCAAACAAGGACGCCTATATCAAAGCGCCATCGAGCTTGAGAAGATGAAGGTAGACTACGCCTACTACTCGGCGCTCATTAGCCTTGAGGGAGATATTTAAAAAGGGCGCTAAGGCAAATTCATCAAAGAGGTAATAGACGGCGGACTCTTAAATTACAAAACAAATTCTACGTCAGCATAAAGGAGCTAAAAAGACTCGCTAAATGAGACTTCAGGCTCGTACGACGCGGCATTTATGGACCTTGAGCTAAAAGAGACGCAGGAGGAGTACTAACCTACCTTAAAAATAACGCCGATCTTCTAAGCAAGCATGCTCTTATCTGAGCTAAATTTGAGTCGATACGAGTGGACTATATAAACAAATCAACAGCTGTAAATCCAAAACAATTTTAACCTTGGCAAGATAGTTGTTATCGTTGCGATATTTTTGTTTCGTCTCGTCTCAACTTCAAGATTTTAGCCAAGCTCACCTACTGGGTGATGTCGCTCATCGCTTCAGGCGAAGGGGTCAAAGAGGCTAAAGATCAGATCGTAGATATCGTGAAAAAGCCGATCTCTGCGCTTCTTATCATCTACGCGCTAAATATCTGTATCGGCGTTGGATTTTTACCCAGTGCCAGTGCCGCTTGTCGTAGCAAATATCTTTTCTATCATCTATATAGTCGCATTTTCATGGCTTGTCCTCACCGCCTAAATGGCTGCAGCATCGCTATACTCGACAAGATCGCGCAAAAAGCAAGCGTAAAGAGGTGCATAAACCTAGCACTAAAAAGTGATCTACGTGATCGTGCTAATCATCACGCTGCACTGATCAGCTTCAAAAGCTTGGCTTTGATATCTCAGCACTCATCGCCCTCACTTGGTATCGGTGGTCTTGCTGTTGCCCTTCGCTGCTAAAAGACATCATCGCAAACTTCTTTGCATCTGTTATGATGCTCTTTGACAACTCATTTTCACAAGGCGACTGGATGGTTTGTGCGGCGACATCGAGGGGCACGGTCGTTGAGATGAGTTTTAGAAAAACAACAGTTAGAAGCTTTCTGATAACGCCCTTATCTTCGTGCCAAACTCAAAGCTAGCGAGCGATCCTGTTAGAAACTGGAGCGAAGAAAGGTCGGCAGACGCGCTAAGAATAGTTATTGGCATCGAGTATGGACCAACTACAGAAGAGATCAAAAATGTGCAGAAGTGACATCAAAAAACTATGCTGATAAATCACCCAGATATCGCTAAAAGCGAAGATATCGCGAGCTAATAAAAAGAGGTCTAAAATATAGACAAAACATAGTCTCAGTTGATGACTACAGCTGGATGATAAGTCAAACATTATTTGTCGTGGTTGATGACTTTGCTGATAGCTCGATAAACATCCTAGTTTATTGTTTTGCAAAAACTATATCGTTTGGGGAGAGTTCTTGAGACGTAAAACAAGACGTTATGCTAAAGAGATCATAGAAATACTACAAAAGCAAAATGGTCTAGCATCGCCTTCCCAAAGCCAGAGCTTGTATATTGAAAATATAAAAGATAAATTAGAGTTAAAGATGAGTGATGATTTCGAATATGACGACGTAGAAGAAAACTACACTGAATTTGACGATGGGGACGAAGCTCAAGAGAGTTATAGCTATACTTACGGCAGAACGACTACAACTATGAAGATAGTGAGTGAGGATGAGAGTTACGACTCGATTACTAAGAAGTTTTAGTGGATTCGATTTGTAGGGAGGATGCTTGGTAGAGTTTATAGAGCAAGATAGTTATAAGGCTATCGACGATATTTACAAAACGATACTAAATGTTGCCATTTTGAGTAAAGTGCGGCTGCGATTGCTGAGCGCTAGCTTTACCGCCAGACCCCTTTGATCATCTTTATATGCTTTTTGTTTTTAGTAATAAGTGGGGCACTAAAGACTTCATTGATATCAAATATAGATTTTTGATATCGGCGATATTCAACTAAATGTCGTTGCAGCAGTAGTTACTGGCAGTTATGGGCATGGGCTGGGACTCTGGGATATGGATAGCTATGGCTTGGCGTCATATGTTATAAAACTACTTTTTGGCTTTTAACCAAAGGTTCATAACCTACTCTATGAGTGTTGTCAGCTTTTTGTACGTGTTGGCTATATTATTCATATAAAGATAGCTCCAGCCACGGTCCCTACATTGGTACAGAAAACATAACAACCATATCAAGCGTTGCCTTTACATACCATCTAGTCTTTAGACTCTCACTATTTGCAGATGTCATTACCTCTAGCGGCTATAAGCAGATCAGCGAAGAGAAAGAGGAGATAGAGAGAGATTTCAAAATACGACTTCTGTAACCGGCCTTTTAAATAGACGCTCTATCGAGAGAACGCTAAGATGCTGAGCTAAAACAACTTAGAGAAAAGAGCGCGGACTCCGATTTAGTCGTTATGCTGGGCGATATAGATAACTTAAAAGATAAAGCGACACCTACGGACACGACTGGGGCGATAAGGTCTTAAAAGAGATCGCAAGGGCGCTAAAAGATACATTTAGGGGCGATGACTAGCATTTGCCGCTGGGGTGGCGAGGAGTTTTTGGTGATCCTACCTGATATCAAAACAGAAGATGTCAAAAGGTTGAAACTGAGACTTGGCACTAGGATTGGCCGAAAGTAAAACTACCTGATCAAAGCTCAGTAACGATGACCTTTGGCTTGGTGCTGCGCAAATGGCGTAGTTACTGATATCGACACAGTTATAAACAAGGCTGATAAAAACTTTATGAGGGCAAGAAAAACGGCAAAAGACCGCATAGAGTATGAGATCATGAAGGGCCAATAGGGAAATAGACAATGCCTAAATATTCACTCTATGTCTCACAAGAAAGATCATCCTTTCACTTTTTAGTTTGGTGCATATTTCTGCTACTTGGTTGCATTTTGCCTAATAGGCCAGGGAAGTTTTAGCCACAGCAAATATCCTATCTGTCTGTATCTACCTTTTCTCACTAAAGCTACTTCATGATAGACGAAGAACAACAAGATCACGATGCTCATCTTGACAGATCAATCACTGCATGCTATGCTTTTGTATCCTTTATACTTGGCTTGGGATATGGCTTTGAAATTTTGTTTTTAACCTCAACGATCAGCCTATTTTTCCCTATCCATTAGCTTTTAGAAATTTTCAAACAGGATCATCTCTCTGCTCTGCAAATAGCGGCATTTTTGCTGTCTATTTGGTATTTGAACTCACAAGGTAGCGGCTGGCGAGATAGTGGCCCTATAAAGATACGTTTTTGTAATTTAACCTACTAGCATCATGTCTTTTTGACCATCATCGCATCATTTTTACTTGAGTGCGCAGATTTATTTATATTCTTAGGGCATTTTAGAGGAGAAAAGAGTCAGCAAAAAGCGGTCTTCAACCCGACCCACTAACTGGGCTTTTCAAACCGCGCCTCTATGCAGCAGATTTTTCAAACAGAAAAATCTATTTGAAGGCAACAACTTCGCCATCGTAATGTGTGATATGAGACAACTTTAAAAGATAAAACGACACCTACGGACACGGCGCAGGAGATGAAGTGCTAAAAATCTCTCTGCAATTTTCAAAAATGCTTTTAGAAATGAAGATAGGGTTGCAGATTTGGCGGTGAGGATTTCTACAGCTGTTACTCTTTGACGTTAGAAAAGAAGAGGCTGTTAGCATTTTAGAGCGTATCAAAAGAGACGACTTAACAAAAAATATCGTCAGTATGAAAACCACAAGATCAAAGCTACCATGACCTTTGGCGTCGTGGCTCCATAGCGGCAACACTGAGGTAAATATCGAGGCGCATGATAAAGCAAGCTGACGAGCTACTTTTATATCGGTAAGAGAAGCGGTAAAAATATCGTTATGAGCGCGGATTACGGTCAAAGGATGCGGTAGAGGCCTAAGCCTCTATTTTTAATATCCATACATTGGGTTTGGCAACCAAAGTGAGTTGACGTATATATAAGTAACCAAGATAAGGCCAAAGACAAGGTTAGCGTCCATGGCAAGCACGCCATGATAACCTCTTTTAAGTTCATATTTGTAAGACCGCTTGCGACAAATCGTGTAATCCAACAGGCGGAGTCACCATACCTATCTCCATATTTACAACCAGATGATACCGAAAGTGAATAGGATCAACACCAAGCTGCGTAGCTATCGGTAGCAAGAGCGGCACCGCATGATCGTGATAACGGCAGAAAGGGCTCCAGCAAACTGACCCATGATAAAAAGAGCAAGATGTTTTGCAAATATCAAAAATCCTATCAGCCGATATTTGCGTCAAGTATCATCGAAGCGATCGCTTGCGGGATCTGCTCGCTGGTTAGCAAAATATGCAAAAACAACGGCGTTTTGCGATGATGAAAAATATCACTAGCTGTTGTAAGCGCTGAGTCTGAGCAGATATCCCAGAGATCTTTCTTTATCTTTATATCTCTATAGATAGAAAAGTGAGATAAATAGCGCATAGACCGCACTTGCCGCAGCAGCTTCATCGGATCGAATATGCCTCCATAAATTCCGCCAGATAACCACTACGACGATCAACAAAGCGCCCAAAAGCTTTTGCAGATTTCCTGCACTCTTACTTTAAGTGGCTCAGCTTTGCGTCGTCTTTAAATCAAGCTTTCTTGCGCCGACATAAGTTTGCACAAGCATCATGCCACCCTAGCATAAGACCTGGTCTGCACGCCCGCCATAAAGAGCTTACCGATACTACCCTCTGCCGTTACGCCGTAAACTATCGCATAACAACTGAAGGCGGGATCAAAATGCCCGAGCGAGCCAGCCGTAGTTATGCCGCCCACTGCGTACTCTTTTTGGATAGCCAGCCTCTTTTTATCGCTGCAAACATTATTGAGCCAATAGCCACAACCGTCGCAGGCGAGCTTCGAGAGACCGCAGCAAAGATGATGCAGGCAAATATCGCGCACTCCTAGGCAAGACCACCTGGCAGAGTGTCCGACCATAGACTTTGCAAAGTCGATGAGTACGTCTTGCTGAGCCGCCTTTGCCAGTAAATTTACCAGCCAAGATGAAACATCGGGTATCGCCATTAGCGAAATTATGATACCATCAAAATATGGCTGTGGGATCGTAGCGATGTCGATATCTGTAAAAATATCATCGTTAAAAACCGTGTACTGGTTCCCAGCGAAACCGCCACTGGCACGCCCTATTAGCATCAGTGCAAAAAGTAGGGATAAATAAAATGCTATTGTCATCTTTTTTCTCCTTAGTCTTTGACTACGCTACCATGAAAGCTAGCTCGTGCGCTTCGTTGCTCACGACTTGTGCTGCAGGCGTTAGCGCTACTTTGATAGCCTTTTCAGCCGAGCGGTAGCTAGCTGTGACAAAGGCGATAGGAAGCACTAGCATAGGGACCCATTGAGGGTATGCGAGGTCTATGATCATCTGCTCGATCTCGTGTAAAGATGCAGATAATCCAACCAGAATAAACCGCGATAAATATCAAAAGACACGTTGTTAAGATGTGCGAAAAGAGTAAGCACGCCTTTGCAAGCGCTGGTGGAAAATCTCTCCACCAAGATAGTTACGCTCACGTGAGATGCCCTTGTTAAAAGCCATATGCTGCGGCAAAAAACGCCGACCATATAAATAGGGTAGTTTTCGATAGCTCGCTCGCCCACGATCAGCTTTTTATCAAAAAGTATCTGGCCATGACGTTGGCAAAGGCTAGCAACGTACCAGATGCGAGCCCAGATTACGGCGATAGTTTTTGTTTAACGAAACTATCCACAACATCAAGGACGTCAAATATCATCATTTCGCCCTCAAGAGTTTTTCGATTAGCTCTTTTGCCGATGACGTCGTAGAAATTAGGATAGATAGTCTGCATAGCCTTCTCCCACTCAGCCTTTTGAGCGTCGTCGATCTTGAAAATACTCTAGTTTTTGCTAGCAGCGATATATTTTTCAAGTTCAGCTATGACGTGAGGCGTCCTCTTTTTGCTATCTCTTCTCTCTCGTAAGCTGTTGCTTCAGTTGAGAGCTTGTTTTACATTTGCTTTTAAGATCGTCTGGTAGTTTGTTCCAAATTATCACTCATAGCAACTAGATAGCCTAGATATCCGTGGTGAGAAAGTGTAGAGAGCTTTTGAACCTCGTGAGTGAGAGTTATAGGAATTTGAAAGTGGGTTTTCAGTAGCATCAACTACGCCTTGTTGAAGTGCAGAATAAACCTCTGAGAAAATGGTAGAACTTGTGGGTTGCCACCGATCGCTTTGATCTGCTCTTCTAGCACTTTTGAGCTTTGGATTCCTAAAGTACGTCCTTTTGCATCTTCTGGCATGAGAACTGGCTTTTTGCTCGAGCTAAAAGTGCTTAAATCCAGCATCCCAATAATCAAGCGCCACAAAGCCCCTTCTTAGTCACAAAGGCCTTTTTAGCTCCTCGCCGACTCTCGCCGTCTTGGACTTTGTGAAGGTGGTCTGCATCTTCAAAGATGAAAGGTAGGTCAAATAGCTGAAACTGCAGCACGATAGGTGTAGTTAGAAAAACTAGGAGCTGCCATTTGGACGTTGCCAAGCTTAGCGCACCAAAACCCTATCATCATCAAGTAGCTGAGCCGATGGGAAGACTTGAACTTTTATCTTGCCCCACTTAGCTCCTCAGCACGCTTAGCAAAAAGTCTGCCGCCTTGCCCTTTGGCGTAGAAAGCCGCAACGACGACGTACAGAAAGTTTCGATCGTATACACTTTGTCAGCAGCAAATGCTAAGCCACTGATGGCACAAGTGAAAAGTAAAAAGCTTATAAAAGATTTCATCTTTTATCCTTTGTAATGAGTTTTGATAGGTTGCATTTGCTCGATTCAAAAATGAGGTACTGGGAAATTTTGTTTCGTAAATGCACAATTATTTTAGTTTTATATGTGTAGTTTAGTGAACAAATAGCCCTTTGAATGTCAAATTTTTATTTTTATCGATTACATAGGTACTCAGTGATGAGCTTTTTAGAGATATTTGTTACGTTTTACATAAGTATTTTTATTTTTGCTTTTTATCACGTTACTAACGATTACTTATTTCAGCCCTAGCAGCCGTAATTTGCTCTAAATCTCTAAAAGACGAGCATAGAATGCAAATTAGCTATGACCATAATTAGCCTATATTTTTGTTAATTTAAAAGATTTTTCATTCGTTTATCTTTTGTGGCTATAATGCGAAATAACAAATTTATATTATTAAGAATTATTATGTTTGAATTAAAGAAACTTCCGTTTGACGAAAATGCCAATGCAGGGTAGTTAGTGCTAGAGACCTGTGAATACCACTACGAGCAAAGCACCACGCGACCCATATGTTACCAAATTTAAACAATCTCATAAAAGATACAAATTTGCTGACGCATCTTTTGCGAAATCTATAGCAGAAGGCGGCCTTTACAACAACGTCGCTCAAGTTTATAACCACGACTTTTACTGGGACTGCATCGCTAAAAAGCGAGATGTCAAGCGAGCTAAAAGGCTGCGATCGAAACCAAATTTCGCAAACTTTAAAGGGAGTTTTTAAAAGCAGCTACAACGCTTTTTGGCTCAGGCTGGGCGTGGCTTATGATTTGCAAGCAGCAAAAAGCTAGAGATCGTGCAAACTAGCAACGCAAAAAACTCCAGTGAGCGACAGCAGAGTGCCACTTCTAGTCGTTGACGTTTGGGAGCACGCTTACTACATCGACAACTTCAACGCTCGCCCAAAATACCTAGAGACTTTCTACTGAGAACATAAACTGGGGAATTTGTTAGCAAAGCTTACAGTGGGCGCTAAAAGAGGTCTGGCTCAGTTGAGTTTTACACAAAAGAACTACAGAAATAATATCTGGCAGGACTTTTCCCACTGAAATTCTACTATCCAGATTAACTATCACAGCTACCTTTACCCACACGACTTTGTTTTATTTAATGCGTACTAGCCAGCGATGTAGATTATCTAGCTTTTAAATTTGCGCTACCAGTACAGTACGGACATAGTTTTAGCATTTCGAGCAGTACTTCCTTTTGCGCAAATTGTAGTTACTCAAGCAAGATCAGCGTTTAAATTCTACTATTTCCGAGTACAGTTTCACTACAAAACGGCATTTTACTTTACTTCAAATTAAGCCAGCCAGCCAAATGGCTCACTACACTCCTACTAGTTTTAAATTTAGCCCCTTGCAGGCCTGCTGCTTAAATTAGCTCACCAAAGCCAAGCTCGCCCTAATTTTAGCTAAAAATTATCTCTCTCTATATAAAATTATCCCATTTTTGCAAGCGTTTTAGCCCTTCAAAGACCCTCTCACGCTGCGTTGCGATATTCATACGAAGGAAAAATGCTATCCCCTAAGCATTTGCCGTCATTTAGCCAGCAGCCCTGCCCTGTCGCGCAAAACTCGCTTAAAGATCACTCAGTCCTCAGCAAAACTCGCTGCAGTCAAGCCACAAAGATAGGTCGCATTTGATGGCAAAAGCTTTACTAGTAAATTCTGCTCTTTTATAGAATTTCCCGCAACAACCTTTTATTTTCAAAAGATACTCTCTAAGCTCACTCAAGCCACGCCTCGCCCTCGTTAAATGCTGCGATCGCTGCAATGATCGCAAAGGCATTTGCCTCGCCGACCTCATCGTAGTTTATCGCTGCGTTCATCTTTGCCCTGATATGCTCATTTGGCGTGACGACGGCTGAGCTTTTGTAGAGCCCTGCTATGTTAAAGGCCTTTGTTGGCGAGATGCACGTTATGGAGTTGTTCTTGCACTCGTCGCTAACGCTGATAAATGGCACGTAAAGCTTAGCCCAGGGTCGGTTATGTCGCAGTGAATCTCATCAGCTAATGACCAAAACGCCGTGCTTGTAGCAAAAGCTCACCTATCTTTTTAACGTCTCTTTGTCCCCGATACGCCTATTGTGATTGTGGGGATTACAAAGTAGCATCATGGTCGTTAGTGGCTGGAGCTGCTTTGCCTCAAGGTCGTCAAAGTCGATCCCATAAGAGCCATTTTTATAAACAAGGTCGTTTGATAAATTCACGTCCGTTGTTTTTATGCAGTTAAAAAGACGTGATGAGACGGGCGCTTGCACTGAGGTGATCTCCTGGGCTGCTCAAAATCTCCTAATAGCCGTCAGAAAGTGCCGGTATGACGCCCGTGCAAAGCAGATCCACCCGTTTTGAAGCCCACATTGTGAGCGTCTTTGCCACCAGCCCTTTATCGCCTCATTCCACTCTTTTTGGGATAAACGAGTAGCCAAAGACACTTACGTTATCAAGGCGCTTTTGCAAGACACTTACATTTCAGGAGCGGCCTTAAAAGTCCATATCAGCAACCCACATCGGCAGCACATCGCCCTTCATGCGCCATTTTGATGAGTTAGTGCCTCTCTATCTAGTAAGTATCAAAAATCGTATCTCATAGCAAGTCCATGAAGTCAATTTTAAATTGATTATGACCCAAAGATACTAAGATGAGTTTAAAACTTAATACCAAAAAGGAAATGTGATGAAACTAGCTCAGGCTCTCATACTGAGGGCTGACACGCAAAAACGCATCGAGCAGCTAAAGTCAGACTGCTTAGCAACGCAAAACGCAGGAAAATGAAAGAAACCTAGCGAGATATCCAGCTTCTTTTAAAAGAGCTTGACCAGCTAACAAAGCGAGCTTTTTAAAGCTCATTTGCTCTATAACGTTAACAAACTCAAGCGCTTCGATTGATGGCATTAGCCTAACTCCGAGATGATCGCCAAAAAGGACGCCTGGTGCTAAAAAGCAAACGTGCTTGAGGAGTTTGCAACAGAGTGCTAGTCAAAAGTGGATCTTTACTCAAACAGCGAGATCAAGTACAACATCGGTCGATGTGGCCGCACTTCAAAAGCAAGTGGATGCGCTCTCAAAGAGATCAGAGAGAGCTTGATGATGAAGCTTCAGAGTGCAAACTGGACGGTTGATCTAGTAGAGTAGAAATTATAGGTAAAAATTTAGCCAAAGCGGTAAAAACCATACATTGGCGGCTTGCGAAGACCAAGCAAAAGCTTAAAATCTAGTCTTAGCAATCTTACAAATGTAATTTTTAAAAGCACTTTTACTACCACTTACTGGTTTGGCTATATTTTGGGTGGGTTTGGGGAAAGAAATTTGAGCTGCAAATTGCTCCTTATCAATAAAAAGTATTATTTAACCATTTACTCTGCTAGGCTAATATCATGAAAAATTTATTTTAATAAGGAAGAAACACTTGGCAACTACAAAATTTAGGCACAGATGTAAATTTAAGCGGAAACAGGCTATTTGTCGGCTCTTACTGCACCTGAAGCAGAGTCGTGGCGCAAGATCTTAGCTGAGAGTTTAGCGTGGGCGGAAATAACAGCATAGAGGTGCTTGTCTGCTTGCCTTCACTCGATACTGGCGTTTGCGCGGCAGAAGCGCATCAGTAACGAAAAAGTAGCTGGCAAACACGGCATAAAGACTAAGCATCATCTCAAACGACCTGCCATTTGCGATGGGGAGATTTTTGCACGACTGAGGGCGCAGCAAATTGCGTGTGGGAAGCGACTTTAGATGCGAGAATTTGCCCAAAACTACGGCATGCTAATGGGTGATGGGGCGCTAAAGGGCTTGCTTGCAAGAGCGGTCTTTGTCATCAAAGATGGCGTCATCATCCACAAGCAAATCGTCCCTGAAGTGACAGAGGAGCCAAACTACGACGCAGTTTTTGACGCGATAAAAACAAAGCGGCGGATGTGGCTGTGAGCTGTGGCTGCCATTGCATTACTATGCAAAAAGCCCAGCTATGATGGCAAAGAGCTGACTGCCTGCCACCACTGAGCTCGGCGCCATCTTTTGCGTCCATAAAACTGGCTTTATCGAGGGCTAGTTTTTAGGCTGAGACTTTGTATGTCTCATCTGGCTCTGGCGAGACTTTGGTCAAATTGCATATTTTTGATGATCTCTACCACCTTTTTATCTCATCTGGCAGAATACTCATCCAAATTTTTAGGGTAGCGAGATATACTCAAATTTTTCACGGCTTCTAGTTAGCAAGACGTCGATTTTTCCTATAAAAAGCGCCCTTTCATTTTTATATATGGTCTGCAAAACGGCAAAAAGTTGTGGATGATGACATTTTTGCGCCTCAAGGCCTTTAATCGACTGGATAGTCAAAACCTCTACATTTTTACCCTCTAGACAGACGCTCTCTTTTTATGGCATTTACAGCGACCTTGCTATTCACTAAAACGACGCTTGTTTTCCGCCATTTGGCGAGAGCTTTTAGGGCACTTTTTAAGCTCACTACATTCCATCCAAGCTCGACCACTTTTTATGCTGCCGTCTTGCAAGATACACTGGATGTCTGAGATGAAGTCTTGATTTAGATAAAAAGCTCTTTTTATAGTAGTCATTTATCGCAGAGTCCTTTTGCAAGATCTCAAATGCGCATCTAGCGATGTTTGAAGGCGTTCGGTAGACGTTTTAGGTTTTTCACGCGCCCTCTCATGTCGATCTTCTCAATTTACCGGATGGTGAAATATGTCGGCGATGTTGTTCATCGTGTATGGGTGACTTTTCTGCGCCTCGTCGATGAAAAATATACAGTCCTTGATCTCCTCGTAGATGACACGCATAAAGCCAGCTGGCATATCCTGAGTCTCGTCACAAAGGACGTAGTCGATCGGATGCTTTGCAAGGTGGGCTTTAAATTCGCTCTAAACTCAGCAATCGCCTCGTCGGTTTCCTCGGTGATACTTTTAGGCGATATTGGTATTTTCATCCATGCCAAGCTTTGCTCAAATCGTCAAATTCTATGCGTTTTTAGCGGCGACATTATCGGATATACGGCGATATTTTTGTTTATAAATTATCGCCAAAGCTTGATTTGATATTTTTGGGAATGACTTTGTTAAAGCAAAGCACGAGAAAATTCTCATTTTCGTCACGCTCAAGTCTGTTTGCGACAAGAATCTCGACATCATCATCGTCTTACCAGTGCCTGCAACGCCCCTGATCACGCGAAAGCCGCCGGTGTAGCCATTCCTAATGCTAAGCTGCTTGTGGTCAAAAACATCACCTCGTCTTTCGTGATTATCAGGGATTATCTTTTGTTTTAGCCTGCTTTGATTGACAAGCATTTCTCAAAATTTTAAGAAACTCTTTTTGTTTGGTAGCGTGCTTATAGAGGGTTAAGTACTGAAAAGATGTTCTCGTCTGTAGGATCGTCCTTTAAAAAGGTGTGATTTTTGGATTTAGATAGCTTGGATTTTTCGTATAAATTACTAGCCTCAGCCTTGCTAATGGAGGAAAAATGACCCTGTACTCAGACATTTATAGGCACTTTTTAAAGCACTGACTCTATCTTTGCAAGAAGCATTCTTTGATAAATTTTTACCTGCTCGTAGGGGTTATTTTCGTCTCAGTTGCTCAAGATCATCCCAGTTTTTCACCTCGATGACGTAAATTCCAGGTGCTGGATGGGCAAAGCAGGTCGATCTCTAGATGAGCCAGCAGGATCGTCGATACTTTCCGCTTTTAGGGATGAGATAGTAGTTTTCATCGCCTTTTTGGTTTAAAATTTTACCGAGTAGCCTCGGCACATCGGCCTCACCCTGCTCCCTTTTAAATATCTTACTACAAAAATGCTTTTTATGTTCATAAACCACTCCATATGAATTTTAACAACTTTGGTATTTTATAAATTTCCTAATCTTAGAGTTTGGAAGCGGTGAATGATTTTAAGTTTTAGGGCTAAATCGTAGCCTTACTATCAAATTAAAAGATAGTTTTTATGTTATAAAATGTAAAATTTTTAAAAAGTAGCAAAAATATGGTAGTGCAAAATTAAAAATGAAGTGAGGTAAAGTGGCCGGGGAGATGGGATTCAGACCCCAGGAGGCTTTCACACCTCAACGGTTTTCAAGACCGCCGCTTTCGACCCGCTCAGCCATCTCCCGATTAAAGATTTGTGATTATAGCCAACTTTGCTTAGGTTTGCTATAACCACCAAAATTATTCTGTTTTTCCTTGACGTAGCTAGCTCCGTCATTGATCTTTTCTTTAGTCCATTCTTTGGCGTTGTGAGTATCTTCTTTTTACGCCGTGCCAAGTATTTGAACAACCTACCGCAAAAAATGCCACACATACGATTAAAAACAACTTTTTCATTGTTAATCCTTTAATTTGGTTTTTGAAGTCTGGAGGCGACACCCAGATTCGAACCGGGGATCAAAAGCTTTGCAGGCTCGATACCTTACCACTAGCCGTGCTCGCCACTTTTTGGTGGTGCCCGAGACCGGACTGAACCGGTACGGTAAAAACTACCGAGGATTTTTAGAGTCCCTTGCGTCTACCATTCCGCCACTCAGGCAAAAGTTTAGTGGAGCGGGAAACGAGATTCAGAACTCGCGACCCCAACCTTAGCGAGGTTGTGCTCTACCCTGAGCTATTCCCGCATTAAAAATTGCAATGTTACCCAAAAAGTTGCTTAAAAATTTATTTTGTAAAAATGTACATTTCAAAAATATTGTAAGCCATAAAAGATAAAATACAAATCTTTTTGGGGTTATAGCTCAGCTAGGAGAGCGCTTGAATGGCATTCAAGAGGTCTGGCAGTTCGATCCCGCTAACTCCACCAAGTTTTTAGCTCTTCCTGTTGTTTTAACACATTTTACCTACTAAAATTACATCATATCTATATATATTCAGATTTATTTCCGATATATTACGAAATGATGAATTTAAAACAATATGTAAAATGAAATTTTAAAAGATCGTAATGACGGCGTATATTTAGCTTTGGTTGATGGGCAAGAAATTTACTGGATTCAAAAACGCATAGAAAAAGACCATAGAAGGTGGCTTTTTAACTCCGATTACTAAACCAAACCCTTATAAGTCATTTGCTGCCGAGATAAAAAGCTTGGAAATGTAAACAGGGCCCAAAGCTCCTGCGCCAAAACTCGTGTTAAAAAGCGATGGATTACTCGTTATAGAAGATGTTGGCGAGCCAGTTGCTAGAACTATTTAAATATAGTAACGATGAAAAACTCAAATACTGTAGCGCTAAAAGCCCACGCGCACTAGCTGGACTTCACGCGCTTCAGTTTCGCACTCGGACGCCCAGCTCTTAGGGATATCGCCATAAAAATGATGAGATCAAATTTCTAGATTTTGAGTCAGAATCTTTTTAGCCACGACTATAGAACTTCAAAGTGTCGAGATCTGCTGGTTTTCATCCACGAGCTCTACCGACGAAAAATTTCACATGAGCTTAGTAAAGAGGGTGGTTAGATGAGTACATTAACGCTAATGGCGAGCAGGTGTACGCGCTCTCTCGCTACAACTAATAGTAAATTTAAGCCACTTTATCTGCCTACTAAAGCCGTTTAAATCTCTAGATACAAAAGGATCTAAACGCTGCCATTAGCAACATTTTGAGCTATCTTTTTGCCAGCCGCAAAATCCAAAATCACATCCAGATAACTAAAAATAATCTTACCAAATTTTATCTCCGCTTAACAAAAAACAAATTAATATTCGTTATTAAAAATCTAAAAGGAGATGTATGCTTTTTCAAGCGTAACAAAATCATTTTCAACATCCACCTAATAATCGGCCTGCTCGCGGCTATACCGCTACTTATCACGACACTTATGGCACCATTTTTGCCTCGTATAGAGGCTGAGATAAAAGAGGCCATAAATGAAAATATACTCAGTTAGCGCCCAGCAGAAAATGTAAGCCTAAAGCGGAAAATTCTAGCAGGGCAAAGACGAGATCAGATTGACACGCTTGAAAATGTACAAATCGGCGGCGAAAGACAAAACTATAGCATCAGCGTCACCAAAGACAAAAACTCCGAAATTTTATTTCATCGATCCGCGCGGTGGCGAGGGTGATCAGCGAGGACTGGGGCGAAAAAGCTCGCGTGGTGATCCTAAGTCTGCATAGAGATTGGGCCCTTGCCCTGCTTGATGATCAAAAGTCCCAGCTAACATCGGCAAGCAAATGAGTCGCCATTAGCTCAATCATCGCTGGCGACTTCTTGCCATCAGCGGCCTCATCCTCTACGCACCAGCGATCAAGCGCGTACTTTTCAAATCGCTCAAAAATCAAGACCAAACCTGCAGAGGTTACGCCTGCTTTTTCAACCTCCACACGAGCCTTGGCACCTACGTGGCGATCCTCCTTGTCGTGATGTCGCTAACTTGGTTCTACTGGTCTTATGGCTGGGTCAGAAAGCGGCGTAAATAGCATATTTTTCGACCTAAAGCCAAGCGAGCTGCAAAGGGCAATCAGCACCAAAAGCGATGTGATCCGATAAGTGACGAAAGATTAAAGAGATCGAGTCTGCGGAGCAGTCTAAAGAAAATGTCACGCTAGAGCTAAAAATCCACTCACGATAAACGTGCCTGAAAAAACAACCAAAGCACCTACACCATAAACTACAAGACTAGCCGAGTCAGGTGGCAAGCTAAAAGCTTGACGCAAGCGCTGGCAAGATCAAAAGAAAATAAAGCTTGTAGCAAGGCTGAGAGTATCCCAGAGGCAAAAAGGCTGGTCGAAAAACTTAGCCTGCAGTACTGGAGATGTTTGGCGAGGTCAGTCAGGTCGTCTTTAGCCGTCTCTTGCGTGATCGCCGTTTTACTAATAATAACTGGCTTTTTGGTGACTATAAAAGGAGCAAAAGCCGTCTAAATAAAAAGTAAATTTACACCTTGCTTTGGGTAAGATTTTTAAGAAAAGTACACCACAAACAAGAGAAAAAGGTATGAACAGAAAACGCATTTACAACCCAAGTTCAAATGAGTGACCGACAGAAGAGTCTTTAACGGCAACCCACAGCATTTTCAATTCACCAAGGCAAAATACGAGTGGGCGTTAAAAGCTGGGAATCTCATGGAGGCAAACACCTGGTTTCCAAAAGAGGTCGACACAACAGACGACGTGCGCGACTACACCTACAGACCTCACAGAGGCTGAAAAACGCATGTGACGACCTCGTCTGGGAGCTAGCTCATCTCGATGGATAGCTTCCAAACAAACAACCTAGCTGACAACATCAACCCTTACATCACCGCACCAGAGATCAACGCCGTGCTAAGCCCCTAAAGCCTACGAAGAGGCAAACCACAGCAAAGTCTTACGCTGTCATGGTCGAGGGCGATCTGCCGACAACACCGACCTCATCTACGAGATGGAGAAGCACGACGACGTGTTTGCGCGAGAACGACTACATCTCAAGCGTCTACGAGGGAGCTTGCAGGCGAAGTGACTGACGAGAAGCTGCTTGCACGATGGTGGCAGAAACCAAATTACAGAGGGCATCTACTTTTTACGGCGGCTTTACGGCGATCTACGCTCTAGCTCGCGCTGGCAAGATGCTAGGCTCAGCGCAGATGATCCGCTTCATCCAACGCGGCGAGATCACGCACCTGCTTTTGTTTCAAAACATGATAATTCAGTCCGCAAGAGAGGCCTGATCTTTTTCACACCTGAGACTGAGGCGAAAATTTATGATATGTTTGAAAAAAGCTGGAAATTTAGAGATAAAATGGGGCAAATACATCACCCAAAACCAAATAATCGGGGCTTTACAGACGATATCATCGAGCAGTATATCCACTATCTCATCGACCAACGCCTGAGTTGCGATCGGCCTAAAACGCAAATGCAACGTCGCTCACCCGATCAAATGGGTCAGATGACTTTTGCGAAAAGTTAACGATCAAAAAGTCAAATTTCTTTGAAAGCAAAGGTGACAAACTACAACAAAAGGAAGTATCAACTTTGACGACTTTTAAAAATGGCATCTTAGCCCTTGCATGCGTGCTTTTTGGTAGAGTGTGCGAGTAGTAGCAGCCATGAGGGCGATCGACGCTAGCAAATAAGGATCTATCAAATAGTTTTGCTTACATACTTGTCAAAACAGTACGAAACCAAATATGCTATCATCTACCAAAGATGCCAGCTGGCGATGTCCGGCCAAGTCTGGCACCTATCGGGTCGATTCTTTTGTGTCGATGTTGACAGCAGATAAATAGGCGTATGTAGCTTTTAAATCCACCGACCCTAAAGAGAGACTAGAGTGGTATATTTGACGATAAAACCTCAGTTTTCCAGACTATGAAGTTTGGGTCTTTAACGATCCTCTCTCACAGCGCGATAACAAGACTACAGCTCATAACGTTTTTGCTAAAGCCAACGCCTGAAATTGGCGGGACAGATATGGACTTTTAGAATTAGAAAAGTGCCTACGCCAAAGCAAACTATATTTGTATTTGGAGAATAAATGAGCAGAAAATTAAACCTAATAAGCCTAACTTTAAAAGGCAAAAAGTGCTAGCGAGGCGCCTAGAAGAGCTTACCAGATTGGTTGAGGCTGCACCCGAAAACTCTCTCATACTGGCAAGCGAGCTTTGTATCAGCGGCTACGACTTTGACGGCTATGCTGGGGCAAACTAAAAGCCATGCTTGAGTGGCATGATAGGCAGCATGATGCGATGCTACTTGAGCGCTTACAAGAGGCGCTTAGCCCAGATACATTCTTTGGTTTTACGCACCTTGCTAGGTCCCTAAACAAAAGCGCAGGGGCTCGCTCACAAGTTTCCGATTAGCCGCTCATGGGCCAAAAATTGCGTAAACAGATTTTATCTTACAGCTCAAACAACGTCTTTCATTCGCAGTTTAAGGCACGAGCTTTTTAGGGCCATGGGTAGAGCACGAGATCTTTTACAGCTGGCAGGTGGAGCGATATAAATGCACTTTTACATTTAAAGGGCTAAAAGCTTGGCGTGCTGATATGCTTTGAGCTGCGTGATGAGCAGGCTTTGGGCAAAACTAAGAGGGTGCGACATCATCATGGGTACCAGCCATCATGGGGGCAGGCCAGGGAGAAGCCTCACCTTAGCCTTTTGCAAGGCGCTTAGCCATCGCAAATAACTGTTACCGTCATGATCTCAAACTCACTAGATCACCCTGAGACTCGCTGGGGTCTTTTTGCCAGATGGCACCGCTAGAGCAAGCACGCGAGTTTTTGGCGCAATTTGATCACACGAGATCGAAAAATTGGGGCTTTTATGATTAAGATAAGCTTTTGATCCGTATAGCTGATTTAAGAATTTGTTTAGGATAGAGTACATTGCCCAATTAGAAGCGATAAAATGCAGATTGGCTAGCGACGCAGCCGACGAGATCACGCTAGAGTCCGCTTTTGTTTGACGCGATATCAACAACCGAGCGCGAGATTTTTCGTGCCTACTCGCTAGCATGCTTACAAAGCTTGACGCACAGCCGATCCTGGCATCGGTGGATCAGCTCGCCGCTAACGGTGGCAAAGATGACGATGGCACCAGAGTGCGAAAATATGGACAACATCCTAGAAATAGGCTGTGGCGGCGGCTATCAAGCAGCGCATGTAAGCAAGCTCGCGCATAGAGTAGCGTCGAGCGCATAGACTAGCTATGGAGGCCAAAAACGCTTCGAGGCGCTAAAGATCAAAAACGTGCACGTAAGATGTTTGACGACGGCAACAACGGCTGGCAGGCTATGCGCCGTTTGGTAAAGATTTTGACTCTCACTGCGCTGCTGGTGGGATCTCGCCGTTGTTTAGCCAGCTAGATGGCGGTATCTTGGTCGCTCCGATGAAAAAGATGGCAAACCAGTTTATCGCTTTCATTGAAAAGACGAGAGCAGAGGTAGAAAAGAGTTTTAGACGCAGGTGCCTTTTGTGCCACTTCTTGAGGGGCAGAGAATAGGCAAAAGCTAAGACTTGCTACTCAAATTATAATTTTTAGAATTATAAGTGTAGCCTGTGTAAATTTCTGGCGTTTTTGCCATTTTGTGCAGCTTTTGAAATCGATCTATATTTACTATTAAATTTTACAATTACACAAACTTTAACAAAGGGAGAAAAATGGCACTAGATAAAGACTAGTAAATCTCACGGTGAAGGCATGAGCTAAATGCGATCCTTTCAAAATTGGCAAATCACAAAGCCATAGAGCGACACTTGGCGGCTTGGTATGTAAAGGAAAAACTTGCTAAAAGAGTGACTAACTCAAGATGGTTGGTGAGTTTGCAAAACTCATCTAAAAAGGCTTGAGACAAAAGCTAAATTCTGGAGACCCCAGAAATATCTTAGAAATGTACTTTCTCCAGAAACTTCTACCAGGCTCATATAGTCTAGTACCATTTGGCATCGTCTCACTTCCGCGATACCGCCGCCGTAACGCACCTTTTGTGATTGCGATATGAATATTTGGCGTCGTTTAGATTACTGCAGCTATTAAGAATTGATAATTTTACTATTTATAGCCCGCACTTAGCCCTAGCGTCCAGAAGCTATCGCTCTACCCAGTCCATGCCGCCTGACGTCCCCATATCCCTTTGTGCGCGCGGTGTTGCGATGCGTTGGCGTATAGGTCAGCTTTGATAGACCACTCAGGCTTTTTCTGAGTCCGGCACTTAGTTTACGTTAGGAGGTGAAATTCTCTAGGTACGTCTGCCCTTTCTGTAGGCCTAGCGTCTTTAGTCACCTTGCCGTGAGACATATGAGTACGCCCGCCCCTAGTCTAAATACTATCAGCAAGCAATATATCGCCCTCGATCTCACGCCGTATAGTGGAGCATCGGTGGTAAATGAGCGTCTAAAGGACCCTTACCCATAGGACTATATTTTAGCATGATGCAATCATCCATCTTTTGATACGAAGAATTTTGTACTTAGCTCATAGTTTTTATCTTTTAGCACGGCGCCAAAGTCAAAGCTGAGTGTTTCTCTCTTTGTTTTAGCTCTAGGTTCGCATCTTTGTTTGTCTCCAGTGGTCAGGCATCCTTTGTGCGTGTCCCAGCCCCGCATGAGAGCGTTGAGATTTGTCAGATATTTTTCATATCTAAAAAGCCTGGAAGTAAATTTCCGCTCCTACTTTTTATGCGTTAGTAATTGCTTTCTCTCGCCGACGTCTGGCCTAAGTCCACCAAAAAGGCCGTGAGTTACTACTCAAGAACGTACTCGTTTTGAGTATATATCGTTTTGTATGTTACTTTGCGCTCTTTTACGTGCGGCTTTGATAGGCAGCGTCCATTTTGGCTTTAGCGCGCCAGCTCCGCCATTACCAGCGCCTCGCCATTTAAATGTATCCTGCGAATATCCAGCACCAAGGTAGCTTGTTAGATTACTCGAGGTAGCTCGCCTTCGCTAAAGCCGCTACATATCGCGTATCGGTGACTGATGCTATATCCTGCCCATTGCGTTACAGGCACGTATCGGCACGCACCGGACGCATGGTAAGAGTTATCCATTATGTGATCGATCTGATGATAATATGAGGCTTAGCCTGACTTATGCTGGCCGACATCTTGTTCGAGCTTGAAACCAAAAGACTTGCGATCAAAACTGCGTGCCGTCTCATCCTATCAGCATAGGCTGCTTCGCCCTCGCCCAGGTCTGCACTTAGCTGCAAGGCAGTAGTATCAGTTAGCGTTAGTGTACCCACAAGTGAGACGCTATTTCGTTTATAGTGCGTATGCATTTTTGTCCCATCACCGCTTTTTATAGTCATCACTCTCATAGTGTCCGCCAGAGACCTCCAAGCTACCTAGCTCGTTGCCTGCCATCACGTCTGCGCTCGTCTCAAATCGCTAAAAACTTCCGCCAAAAGCACGCTCACATTTCACTCAAAGCTTGGTTTGAGAGCCTGCTATATCTCTATCAAAAATACCACCACTAATAATGGTGCGCCATATCTACATCTATGGCCCTTTTACGGTGCGAACTGGGCTGTAGTTTTGCGCAGATATATAGGTGATAGGGTATCATACGCATACCACATCCGCCATTTAACGTACTTCCGTCGATAAGTACTGGCAGTCTAGCCGCGGTCTGCGAGCGGTAATAAACCTCACTACCGCCTCCGCCGCTTGCGCTCCATAGAAAATCCACTCAAATTGATATAGACTTGGCAATATCGCTGTTTTCCTAGTATTGCCCTTTTCCGACTAGTTAGAGTTATGGGCTCTTCAAGGGCTGGTTATGTATAGTTGAAGAGAGTGACGATAGGGTTTAGAGTTGCTGTTTCTTCAGCGCCAAAAGCCAAATTGACGCTCAGCCAACGCTACAAACATGAAAAATTCTCATTTTTGACTCCTGTGAAAATAATATTTAATATTGAAATTGAGCAGAAATTAGACTTAAATAAAGAATAAATATAAATGTAATGAAAATTACATAGGTATTAAATTTAATAAAAATCTTATTTTGGGCATTTTATATTATGTGTGCTAAAAGTAACTTTAAAAAGCTTGGAGTTACTCAGTGGCCTAATTTTTCATAAAGTTGAGTTTTCTTACCAAAAGCTGTGTGGTTATATCTTTTTAATCTGTGTAAAAAGGGTTTAGTTTACAAGCGACAATGCGCTCTATATTCATTGAGTAAATTGCCATTTGAGAGCCTAAAAGCCTAAATTTCTGGGGGTCTTCTCCAGAAGAGTGCCTGCTAATCCTCTCTTGTCGATTATCACAGTAAAGTTCTTGCCGTCCTCGTAGTTGTATATCTATGAGGCTTTATCTATAGAGGATTTTTACTACCACAAAAGCTCCTATTTAATCTCTTCTATCTCATCTAATCTCTTCATTATTTTTAGTAAATTACTCGATTAATATCATCGCTATCATTTATAACAAAGGTGGTTTTAGGGTTTCATTTTCACATACGAGAGCCTGCTATTACGATATTATCCATCAACTCTTTTGCGGGCAGCATCGTTGGTATACTTTTACGATAACTTTAACAAATCCATTATCACAATCAACCGCAAACTGTAGCGGTCAAGAGCATAGATAGAGACAATATTATTTTTCTTCATTTTGTATCCTTTTTGGAAAGTATATTCGATTTATTTTGAAAAGTAGTAAAGATAAGTTATTGCCCAAACTAGGGCGCAAATTTCTATAAGGAGGAGATATTTAAGATTCAGTTATAAGTGTAACCTACATAAGACCGATGTTGCTCTCTCTAACTTTGCTAACGTCATCACGCTTTTATAAAAGTATAGTCCAGTCTTCACTGCCAGCCTCTAGGATGTTGTTTTTCGATCGAGTAGGTACTGCTGCACCAAGTTTTGCACCTAAAACCAATGACCTAGTCATAAGATTTGTTTTATTCACATCGAATCTCATCTGACTCGTAAGTCTAGATACGTCAGTGATAAGCAGCCCGCAACAAGTTTTTGATATCTTTAGTAGATGCTTGGAGTGTAATCAGCATCCAGCTAATAAGCTGTGCTGTTCCAGTTGACATTCATTATCATCAGTGTCATTGTCTACTTGCTTTGGTTTTGGAAACTGTAAAAATAAGCACCATAAGCTCTAAAACTATCAAAGTCATAACCAGCTTTTACACCGCTGTTAAATTGACCTTTTCTAACTCTTGCTCTATCGCCGTCTGCTTCGTATTTCTTTCCACTTTGACGCAAAGAGTATCCGCCCTCGTAACCAATACAATGCTCCCTCTGCCATAGCAAATGAGCAAACCGCACATGCAATAATACTAGCTTTCAAAAGATGAACTTTTCATTTTTCAATCCTTTAAAAATATAATGTAAATGTAATTTTACGGATTTTTAGTTTAAAAATATTATTAATTTATAATATACATATTTACATTATAGCTATAAATCTATATAAATAGCCTAAAAATAGGCATTTTTAAAAGAAAAGATTATGATTATTAAAAAGTAACACATAGTCATTCAAATTTATAAATATCCAGGCAAAAACTATAAATTTCTCCCATAAGAGGCTGGGATATCACAGTTACACTATGATTTTTTCTTACTTATTGTGAAAACTATAAAGTAATACATAAAAGAGATTGGATCTAATAAGTTTGCTTTTTAGCTAACAATCTATCAAATTTATTATGTTAGATCTGGCCAATTTCAAGATATTTAAAATTAGTGGTTAAAACACTTTCTAAAGTGCGATGTGTGAGATCAAAATGAAACAGAAAGATAGAAAAAGGCCTCACCATCTTCTATGTCTATGTCGGTGATGATGCTCATCACCTCCAGCACCACACCAGCCTTTAAAAGACCGCACTATACGCCGCCGCCACGCAAGCTGTGCTGGTCCTGGCGACCTATCAAGCGCTCCTCGCATTCACGCTTTTTAGCCTCTTTTGTCCCTATCTCATAAAGGGCAAAAGGGCACCAATATGATAGCTATTATATATTTTTGGTAGTGCTTAGTTTGGTATTAGAGGATTTGTCTCTTTTTCTTTTTAAGCTTACTTTGTTCTTTTCTTTTTCAGTTTAGTCATTTTTCACTTTAGTAAGGGAGTTCAGTTTAAAACCTCAGCCTAAATTATAAATTCCCTTATCAAAAGCTGCGGCGTAACAAGTCCTCGAGTGATTTACCCAGAAACGCAAAAGATGACATCCACCATTTCACCCACTCTGACGTGTCTTGTGAGTTAAAAATAGCGCTTCAAGCGTTTTGTTATCCTTTTGCAAGATAAGCTTTTAAAGTGGTTTTTGGTCCCTGCCTATGAGCCTCTCGTAACGACAGCGTTTTCTATCTTAAAGACTGGGCGTGGATTTTTCTGTCCGTATGGCTCGTAGAATTCCTAAAATTTCGAAAGTGGCTCAAAGCTCGATCTCGCTGTGAGATATCTCAGAGCAGCTCGTCCGAGCTCTTTGCACTCATGCATATTTAGACACGAGCAGCTCTTGTTTATCTCATCTTTAGAAATTTCTCCAGATTACCAGGCGCTAGAGTTGGTCCGGCTGCACCTTTGTGACCGCCATAGCTTGTAGCAGCTCCTCGTGGCTTGCGATTGAGCGATAAGATATCAAGCTTGCAGTAATGCTTCTAGCTACCTTTGCGCGGCCCTTATCGATACTAAAGACGATGGCTGGCTTTGCAAAGTGTTTTGCAAGACGGCTAGCCACGATACCGATCACGCCTTCGTGCCACTGCTCGCCAAGTGATGATGACCTCATCGTCCTCTTTTACGTCCTTTAGCGAGCACTCAAAGAGCTGACGCTCCTCCTCTTTTTCTGGAGTTGTTAAACTCGATAATCGTATCAAGGTGAGTCATAGGCCTCTTCAGATGGTTTTTGCACGCAGGAAATTAAACTGATTCATCGCGTCAGTCCATACGGCCAGCGGGACTTTGATGAGTGGTGCTATGAGAAAGCTAATGTCATCGCACTCAAATTTTCTCCTTACCATAAAACTCTTTTATCACAAAAATGCCGAACGCTCTGATGCATTGAGCTTACAAACGCCCATACGAACGAGCATCCTGTTCATATCTCTTGGCTCCATCATATCAGCGATTATCGCGATGGCTAAAAGCTCTAAAGTTACTCATATCGTAATTTAGGCAAATACATCCTTTTAGCGCGCCCACCAATACCAAGCGACCTCAGCGCCGCAAATTTCGATATTTGGGGAAACTGCAGTCCTCTTGTTTGGGGTTGATGATAGCGTAAGCTCAGGAGAACAGCTGGCGGCATGTGGTGATCTGCATGATGATGAGATCCATGCCCTTTTTCTTTTGCAGATGGCATGCACGTCATTTGCCGAGAATGCCGTTATCAACGGTGATGATCAGGCTTATATCGCTTGCGAGCTCGTCGATGATCTCTGGGTTTAGAGCCGTATCCGTCCCAAAAAGCGGTTTGGGATCCTTTACTAGTAGTCTTTCACGCCAAGATCGTCAAAAACTCAGCCAAAATGACGCTTGAAACCACACCATCAACGTCATAATCGCCCACAATGGCTATGCGCTCTTTTTCTCGATCGCCTTTTTATACGATTAGCACCTTTGTAGATATCTTTTAAGGCGCTTGGGTGTTGGAATTTCACTAAGTTTTGTGTATGTCGTTACAAAAATCTACGTGCTAGTAAATCCTTATATCCTCTTTAGTTAACATAGCTTTGGCAAGGACTTGACGCCCTGCCAGCTTTTACCACTACCACTTGCTCACTCAAAATTATACCCAAACTGCCGATATTGCAGCAAAACACTCATCGTAATCTTTCATTTTTATTTTGTATGATTGGATTATATCTTTTTGAAATTAATTTCTTATAATTTTAAATTAGAGTGGAAATCTGGGATATAAAAAGTATTTTTGTTAAATTAAATTTAATAGATCAAGGGGTCCTAAGACCTCAAAAGACTAAGTATATGTGTAGCCTATGTAGCGCCATAACATCTGTTGCTTTAAGATCTTTTGCATAGTCTGCATCAAATACCAATATCTATCAGCTTTTACGCCAAATTGATAGCGTTGTGTCCATCAGATATACTCAGCACCAAGTCTTGTACCAATAACCAGCCTGATTGTGTAAGATCGTCATGTGGCCCAAAGCCTTGCTTTTTAACATGTGACTTTAGGTTGATCACTGAATACGCCAGTGTAAAGACCAGCTATAGTTTAAAGTTAGTAGCTATAGTTGAGTGTAGTCGCCGCCTACACAATTTTATGTGTTGTCCACTTTGTATCAAGGTTACGCTGATATTAGCAGAGCTCCGCTTTTGTTATCTGTAGCCTCTGTATGATAGAAATATCCACCATAAACTCCTAGCTACATCAAAGTCATAACCGCCTTGATACTGATATTTGGCCTGCTGTCCTTTTGCACTCATCGCCATCTTTAGCTTTTTAGCTTTGAGCTAAAAATCATAAGCCGCCCTCTAGTCAACAAATCCACCTTGTGCTAAAAGCAAATGAGCTAGCAAGTGAAAGTGCAAAACACTTTTAAAAACGCAATTTTTCATTTTTCTCCTTTGTAAATGATTGCAGGGGAGCATTGTATGTCAACAGGCTTAAGAATAACTCAAGTTTTTGAAAAGCTACAAATAATCCATTTGCTTTTTATTCTTAATACAAAGTTTGGAGATGAAGGAGAATTTGGCAAGAGACTTGCCAATTATCATTTTACGTGATTAGCCAAGCTTTGCTTTGATAAAAACCCTAAGATCACAGGGTTTGGTCTAGTTAGACGCTGATGTAAATTCAGGGTGACACTGCACGCCTACAAACCACGGATGACCCTTTTAGCTCAACTGCTTCTATAAGCTCCGTCGCTCTCGCCGCACCACAAGGCCAGCCTTTTCAAATGGCTCTTTTGTATTTTGGATTTGCCTCGTAGCGGTGGCGGTGACGCTCTTTACGCTCTTTTACGTTGCCATAAATCTCCAGATAAAAAGTGTCTTTGGCTTTGATGTCGCAGTTGTAAGCGCCAAGTCTCATAGTGCCGCCAGGCGAGCTTGTGTGCGTTCTTATTTGCTTTTTGCCGTGTGCGTCGATGAAGCTATCTATTAGATAGATGATAGGATTTTTGCACTCTATCAAATTCAACCGATTTGCGTCCTCTAAACCCAAAACATCTCTTGCAAATTTCAATCATTGCTAGCTGCGTACCAAGCCGATTCAAGATAGGGATCTTATTTACACGGAGCAGGTGATCGCTTGCATCTGCCTAGAAACGCCCTCTTTCGCCAAAAGCCACCCAGCTACTAATATGCCGTCCACGTCTTTTTAAAAGCTCATTTACATTGCTCTTCTTCTATCTTTTCGCTATCTATCCAGCGTAAATTACTCCTAGCATCGATTGCTCCAGCATGGATGATGCCCTCAGTTGAGACTCTTATAGCTCTCTTTTTAGATCGATGTGTTTACCCTACAAAATGCGATTGTTGTCTCGTCTGTTGGAGCGATGATCCTTTTTACTAGACTATCCCAGTTTGCCATGTCTGGTTTTAGCTCACTAAAGCCCTAAATTTCTTTCAGCGATCGGCACTAGATCTCTTGCTTTAAAAAATGATAGTGAGATTTGATAGATGCTTGCGCTGTCTAAGCTCTCTATGACGCAGTTTTTCTCTACGCCACAGCTTGCTGCGATCTTATCTTTTAGCTCGCGGTTTAGTGGCATTTCAGACCTGCAGATGATGATATCTGGGCTATGCCGATGCGTCTTAGCTCGCCTACGCTATGCTGAGTTGGCTTTGTCTTTAGCTCTCCAGCTACTTTTGATAAATGGCTACGAGTGTTGGGTGGATTTTAGCGCTCTTTTTGCCAACTTCTACTCTTAAGGCTCTTATCGACTCTAAAAATGGCAAAGCCCTCGATGTCGCCAACAGTTTCCGCCGATCTCAACGATGAGCACATCTTTGCCCTCGCCTGCTTTTTGATACGATCAACTATCTCGCCAACGATGTGAGGGATCACCTGTATAGTCTTTCCAAGGTAGTCGCCACGTCGCTCTTTTTCGATGACTGAGCTATAAACTCTGCCCGTTGTGAGAGTTATTGTCCTGACTTAGGCTCTCATCTAAAAATCTCTCGTAGTGACCAAGGTCAGATCAGTCTCAGCGCCATCGTCTGTGACGAAAGACTTCGCCGTGCTCTAGTCGGGCTCATCGTGCCTGGGTCTACGTTGATATATGGGTCAGCTTTTCTAAAACGCTCACTTTTAAGCCAGAGATTTTTAAGTAATGTCGCGATAGACGCAGCTGCGATGCCTTTTCAAGTGAGCTTTAAAACGCCACCTGTGATAAAAATATACTTCGTCTCTTTTTGCCATCAATTCCTTAATTTTAGTTATTTTTTATCTGCCGATTATACCCTTAAATATTTAGTAAGGCATTAATCATTTGCAATTTTTAAAAATTATTCTTTAAGTTTTTGTTATAGACTTCGACATCATGATTAAAAACTGCTTTAAAAACTATCGCCTCATTATATGTAGACGGCTTTAAAAATATGAAAATAGGCAAGAAACTATGGCTTCTCTTAGCGATAAAAGCTTATCATTATGTTTGGGATATTAAAGCTCTTCATCTTTGACGAGACCTTAATACCAAATTTTCAAACTGACGAAGAAAAAGCGAATTTGTAATTCGTAATTTAATAAAGGAATAAAATGTCTGAGATGGATTTTGTTGATTGGTCTAGGGCTCAGTTTGCGCTGACTGCCATTTTACCACTTTTTGTTTGTCCCGCTCACGTTGGGGCTAAGTTTTATCATCGCCATTATGGAGACGATATATGTCAAAAACTGGCGATAAAGGCCTGGCTTGAGATAACGGAAATTTGGCTAAAGCTCTTTGGTATAAAGTTCGCTGCATCAGGTGTAGCTACTGTATCATCATGGGGTTTGAGTTTGGTACAAACTGGGCAAATTATAGCTGGTTTTGTTGGCGATATCTTCGGCGCTCACTTGCGATCGAGGGCTTACTCGCATTTTTCATGGAGGTACATTTTTGCCATTATGTTTTTTTGGCTACGGGATAAGGTTAGTGAAAAATTTCACCTACTTTTTCAACATGGCTTGTTGCGATCGAGTTCAAATTAAGCGCGCTTTGGATCTTGATCGCAAAGATGGCTGGATGCAGTATCCAATAGGCATGAATGTAACAGACACAGCTAGAATGGAGATGGAAAGAAACCTTTCTTCGAAGTCGCGCTAAATCCACTTGGTATCACTACACATTTTCACACAGTAACTTCAGCAGCTACCTATCTCAGCTCTTTTTCAGTGATAGAAATTTCTGCTTGGTTTTTGATCCGAAAAACGCCACATCTTGCTAGCTAAAAGTATCGTCGTTGCTAGCGCATTTGGCCTTATCACTTCAGCATTTTTACTACTTAGCGGCGATGAGAGCGCATATCTTGCAGCTCAAAAGCAGCCTATGAGCTGCTGACCATGGAGGGCTTTATAAAGGGTGAGAAAAAACGCTGAGCTTAGTTGCTGCTGGTCTTTTAAACCCAGCTAAAAAGCTTGGCGATGACGATGCCATTTTTGCTTGAGATCAAAGTACCTTACGCACTTGGTATCATGGCAAACAGAGAAGCTAGACTCATTTACACCAGGCATCAACGACCTACTTTAGCTGGCAACAGCGAGCGCGGGATAATGAGCGTTGAAGAGAGATGGCAAAAGGGTAAAGTAGCTATCGAAAGCTCTTAAAAACTACAAAGAGGCTAAAAGCAAATGACGAGAGCTTGATGAAAAGCTCACTTTCAAATTGAGAGCAATCTAAAGTTTCTTAGGATATGGCTATCTTTAAAGATGACAAAAGAGGCTGTATGCCACCAGTCAGACTGACATTTTTATAGCTTCCACATCATGGTCGCGCTTGGCACTTACTTCATAGCTCTTTTGTTATCACTCTTTATCTAAATCTCTCAGAAAATATAAATTTGAAAACATACAGAGCATTTTGTGGGTCTGCCTCTTTTACCATACCGCTTGGCTACATCGCAGCTGAGGCTGGCTGGATAGTAACAGAGGTCGGCCGTCAGCCTTGGGTGATACTAAGATCTCATGACCGTTGGCGTCGGAGCTACAGATTTATCTGACTCAAATGTCAAAAATTTTCATTTATATTGTTGCTGTTTTATTTACGGTCTTGCTAATTGCCGAGATCAAAATCATGCTTAAAGCAAATAAAGATAGGGATTTAACGACCATGCATAGTTTAGAGTTTAGGAAAAATCTACCGATTATTGGTGGTTTATAGTTAGCCTTCTTGGCGGACTTTTGGTCTTTTATGATGTTTGTTCAAGGCGGTCAAACACTCATCTTTTAGCCTTAGTAGGGACGAGCTTAAAAGATATGCTCATAAATTCTATCGGTGAAAATAGAGCTTACATTTACGACGCTTGTTATGTTTGGTGGCGCGTGCTTTGCGGCGTTCTCGCTATTTTACGCTACAAGCTTTTGGTGGCGCTATACTGGGTTTGGCTAGCTATTTTTGTTTTGCTTTATCGTCCAAGCTGTAAGCTACGAGTACCGCAAAAAGCCTGATAACTTCTTGGGCGCTAGAACTTGCAAAATTTTTCCTTTTTCGCAAATGGCTCGCTTGGCGTTATCTTTTGATCGGCTATGGCGGTTAGTACATTTTTAGCGGTAGCGCATTTGTGCTAAATGAGCACAACTTTGTCGAGTGGAAGACTCCGTTTCGCGGCCTTGAAGCGTTGGCAAATCCTTACTTGTACTTGCTTGGCATAGCGATGTTTTTCCTATCTCGCGTAGGCGGCTGCTTATATCTTATAAACAACATCGCTGATGGCGGAATATACAAAACGCCAGAAAACAGCTGCTTGTTAATACCGTGCTATTCTTGCCATTTTTCTTAGGATTTCTTGCGTGGATACTTACAAAGATGGCTTTGCATACGACGCAAACGGCGTAGTTAGCCTTATGCCTTACAAATACGCTACTCGGTGATCGAGATGCCTATCGCTGGCGTGCACTGCTACTTGTTGGCGTGCTTTTGGTGCTTGTTGGGGATTTTTCCAAGGGGTATTTACAAAAGAGTATTCGTGAGATTACTAGCTTACGGCGTTGGCGTTACTGCTAGCTGTGACTGCACTATTTTTGATAACAGGGACTAAATGGCTGGCATTTTATCCCTCTTTTAGCGATCTTTCTAGCTCCTAACTATCAAAAATGCAAGCTCTAGCCACTACACACTTGGCGTTATGGCATATGTTAGCTTGCTGGTGCCTTTCGTGCTTGCCTCATATCGTCGTAGTTTGGAGAGCGATAGATAGCAAGAAGATCACGCAAGATGAGATCAAAAACGATCATCACGCATACTAAGGATAAAAGATGTTAGAAGCAGGGATTTTTGATACTTTGGCCAGTAACGTTGTTTGCTAGCTTCATGGGTGTACTCTTTTCTTTTAAAGAAAGGTGACGCAAATAACTAAAGATTGGGGGCGTTTCGCTCCTAAATTACCCTCTATATACTTTTAAACAAAAATTTCTATATTTAATTTTTACTTTAAGCTTTACTTTTACATCTAAGTGTTATTTCTGCGTTAGTTTTGTGGAGTAAGATATCATTACATTCTACAGAAGGGCGAAAATGAGTAAAGAATTTTCTTAGGTTCTAGTTGCCCTTGCGGCTGTTTTGATTAGTGGTATTAGTGTAGGCGTCACGCCACTGGAGGCTGGTGTATTGGCTCATCACGTGAAGGTTCAAGGCGAGCTTGGATCGAGTCTTTTATAAAACCCTTACGACGTATCGCCGCTAACTGCGGTTATAGATAGAGCTGGCAAAGATATCAAAGATATCCACGTCAAAAGTAAAAGGCAAGCCGGATGGCGGCATAGACATCGACTACAACGTCTCAGAGCATGCCTTTGCTTACACATGATCGGCGTGCCTGTTTGGGGACTTTATCCTGACTATCTAAACGAGGTCGTGCTTAGCTACACATTTAACGGAGCTAAAAAGGTCGAAACATATAAAATTTACGCCCAGCCTATCGTCACATATAGCCGCGACTATAGGTTCTCACACATGCAAAAACTCTGCGTCAAAAGGTCGATCCTGCGTTTAAAAACTAGGCTCTATCTCATAAACAACTACTATCACAAGCGTCTATAAACCGCTTGATTGGAAAAATGGCGGAGCTGCTAGCTGGAACGACTTTACCGAAAACTACATCGTAGATACAAAAGGTGAGGTCAGATGGTACCTTGACTATCAGAAATTCTACGACCGCAGCGAGCGCAGAGAGTGATGGATGGGGTATGATGATGGGCTTTCATCAGCTAAAAACGGCGATATCAGCTTTGGCATGGCGCAAAGATATCTTAGATATGACCTCATGCGGTAGAAAGTACAACCGCTCACTTCAAGGGGCTACATCGATCTAAGCCACGAGTTATGCCACTAAAAGATGATCATTCGCTACTTAGAGTTGGCAAATACAACTACCACCACAAAGACGGCAGAATTTCTCACACCGTCAGAGACCACATCATCGAGGTCGATAGCACTAGCAAAAGTGGTCGAAGAGTGGGATCTAAAGTAAGGTATTGGCAACAACGTCTACCGCAGCAACCTCATAAAAGCACTTGACGCTAGGGCTGTTTGCCTAAATATCGATATGGATGCAAAAGAGATCAAGATAAGCGATGATCTACCATTTGGCGATATCACCTCTACTGGCACAGGCAGAAACTGGGCTCACGTAAACTCTATCGCATACGATGAGAGCGACGATAGCATCATCCTTTCACTTCGCCACCAAGGCGTCGTCAAAATCGGCCGCGATAAAAAGGTCAAATGGATACTAGCTTCGCCTGAAGGCTGGAGTGAAGAATTTAAAGCAAAAGTGCTAACTCCAGTCGATAGTAACGGCAATAAGATAAAATGTGAAAACTCAAAATGCGAGGGCGAATTTGACTGGTCATGGACTCAGCACACTGCGTGGCTAACGCCAAGATATGACAACAAAGGTAGCGTAAAAACACCTAAGCGTCTTTGACAATGGCGATGGCAGAGGCATGGAGCAGCCAGCGTTTTAAAGAGGACAAATACTCACGTGCGAGTTGAATATAAGATAGATGAGAAAAAAGGGCACAGTCAGAGCAGACTTGGCAGTTTGGCAAGGACCGTGGCTTTGACTTTTACAGCGCAGTCACCAGCAATGTCAGTGGCAAAAGATAAAAATACCTACTTTATCTCAAGCTCAAACGTACATTACTCAAGCCAGACAAGACTATCAAAATGGTCTTGAGTCGAGATCGATCCAAAGACAAATGAGGTCACTTTGAGATGGATGTAGACTCAGCATCAAGAGATGATGTCGCTTATAGAGCGATGGTTATTGATCCTGAAGTGTTTAATTATTGATTGAAAGTTTGGTGTGAGACCCCTCTCACACCATTTTTTTATCGGATATTGTTTTTGAAATTATAAATTTTCTTCTTTGACGCTAGTTAGGTCAATTTATCGCTCGCTCTAGCTCTAGTAAGCTTACATCTTTCGTCTATCTCAAGAGCCATCGCTATCTCGTTTAGCTCTTTTGCCTCCTCATTTGCGAGGATCGCACTCTAAAACTAGCCTCATCTATCTGGCTAGATTTACGAAAAAGATCGATTTAAATTTATCTTTTAGAAATCCCTCTCTACTCAGCTTCTTTTTCTTCTAAAGCCTTCTTCGTGCCACCATTTTTATTACATGTGCGAAATATAAAATCTATTGTTTCATTTATCTCGTCTAGTAAAACTTTTGTCTTTTCACTTTGCACAACTCCCTTAACCGCAAACAAATTCGAAGCAAGGCGAGTCCCCGCCTGCCCTCTCTTTTTAGAAAACCCGAATGTGTTTTATTTCCTTTTGTTGATAGGAGAGCCGAGGCTCTCCTTATGATTTTGATTGGATTAGATGACGTGGATTCGTCTTTGATCTGAATAGTCACAGTGTTGTTTGTATAGTTTGATTGTAACCATCTTCTGAGGCACCTTTATTCCATCCGCCGGCTCCAATGTTCTCTTTTAGACCAACTGCTATCGCCTCTATCACCTGTGATTTTTAGCGTATTTTTATCATCAGTCATATCTAGGGACATCTTTGATACTAACTTTTAGGGTAGTATTTTTAGCACCAGATATGTCAAGCTCTTCAAAGTTGCTAGCATGAGTCTGAGATACTGCTTAGGTTTTACAGACTTGCCAGGGTTGTCTAGCACCAGCTTATCATAACCAGTACCACCATCTACCTTGCTATTAGCCAGATCTGCTTTTACCAACTACTAGAGTATCATCTCCTGCACCTAAATCAACCTTAGAGTTATGGATATAACCACCTACCCTTTTATAACGTCATTACCCTTGCCTGTTTCAATAGATGAGCTATCGATATTTGTACCGACAGTTATCTTATTGTCACCATCGCCTAGATGTAGAGTTGATCTATTTGTTACCCAGCTATCGCCAGCATGTTGCCACCGACCCACAACCACCTCATCAGTTGCCACTACCTGCAAGAACAGTTGATTTTGTCGATATTTGTGCCAACAGTTGGCTTATTATCACCATCGCCTAGTTTTTACGGTTGAGTTGTTTGTTAACCAACCATCAATAACCACTCGTATCATTACCATTTCCTGCAATGACCGTTGAAACATCTACGTTTGTAGCAACTGTTAAATTATTATGGCCATGACCTAGCCCTCTAACACTGAGCCTTCATTTATCCAGCCCCAACCGCCTCTGGTATGAATATTTATCACATCATCACCAGCACCATTTCAAATGAGCTCCATGAGTAATAGTCTTAACATCTAGCTCATAGTGGTCATCACTATTAATGTATGGTTGTACCTCTGTTGATGCTTTTAGAACTGGTCCATGCTTTTCCATAAATAGACCAAGCTTGTTTAGCTCTCATAGATAGCTTCAGCATTAATCTTGATATGTTTTGCAGGTCTATCGCTAAAGTCAAATACCACTTTGTCGCTATCTGATTTGCCTCATGTTGCCAGCCGCATCTGTAAAAATATGCTTCCGCCTTCTATATACACGTCCATTAGCATTTGCGCCAAAATGCTAGAGGTTTCTGCCTGCGTTTGGTTGACCTTGCGCTATTGATTTTGTACCTTCTCACCAATAAAGCCTCTATCTATGTCAGATTGTTTTTACCTCACGTGAATGCCAGCTATCTTGGCTACCCCATCTGTAGTGGAAAAATATCACCTTCTTTTATCGAACCATCTTGTGGAATAATTGCCTTCCAAGCCATGCGTCCAATATTAGGATTTTTCTATATTTTTCTTCCAGCTACCATTTCCATCATTGTTTGCATCTTCGATAAACTCAACTTTCGCATCAGCCATTCTAGCGTCGACATTTATAGCTGCTGCATTTGAAACACTTTGAGCGCCAGTGTTGCTTGTTGCTACCACGCAGTTATGTTATATAAAAGCCGTCAGCAAGTGGTGTTTTGAGTAAATCTCAGCTGCCATCTTTTAGCATATTCAACATTTCCTTCGATAACTTGATCACCATTTTTAATAGTGATAGCCATACCAGGTTTCGCTGTACCTTTGATAGTTGGTGTGTTATCATTTGTTGAGACCACCATTTATGCCAAGAACGTTTCCAGTTTGATTATTCCAGCCAGCTACATTATCGCAAACAGCTGTAATCTTAACAACACCAGCATCTGTACTGATGTCTGAAGATGCACTTACTTTAGACCAGTTTTCATTTCCAGCCAAGTCAGTTGCTTTTAGCGGTTATTACGTGGTTGCCATCAGCCATTGGTTTTTCTGGTCTTAGTGTCCATTTACCATCTTCGCCAGCCTTAGTTGTACCCATTGATTTACCATTATCAAAAAGCTCAACTGTTGCATGTGCTTCAGCTGTACCCTCTATCACTGGTCTATTATCATTTGTGATACCACCTTTAACGTCTTCTTCATTTTACCACCCTCTTTATTATCGATGATTCTATCTATAGTTGGCGCAGGTGTTATAGTATCAACATTTATAGTTTCTGCTACTTCGCTACTGATATTGCCAGCTTTGTCGTGTGATACAACTGATATTTTACGGCTACCGTCTTTAATAGGTGTTGTAACTTGATAGCTCCAAGTACCTTCAGTTGTCGTGATGGTTGTACCAACAACCTTGCCATCAACTTTTATCTCAACTATTGACTCAGGCTCTGCTGTGCCTTTTTAATAGTGGAGTGTTGTCATTTGTTGGACCTTTGTCTATACCAAGAACACTCTGGTTAATTTCCACTACCTTTACATCATCAATAACCTCTTTAATAAAGAACAGCACCTGGATCAGTATCAACTGTCACAGCTGCAATATTTGAAGGGGTGCTTTCTGTACCAAAAATATTTGTTGATGTAGCCACTATGTTATATCTGCCATCAGCCAATTTAGCGCTTGGAGTAAATCTCAAGTACCATCAGCATTAACTGGGATATCTTTACCGATAACAACATTGCCATTTTTAAGAGTGATAGTTGTACCAACTTCAGCCGTTCCCTTAAATGTAGGAGTGTTGTCGTTTGTTGAGACCATTGTTCTTACCATGACATTACCAATAGTTTTATTTTTGCGTCAATAAGAGCAGAAACCACTTGATCATCAAATACTTCAGTAATAATTGGTGCTCTAGAAGCAGACTTCTCCATTTAACTGCATCTGTATCTTCTGCACTGATATTACCAGCTTGATCTACTATCCTATAAGATGGAGTTTGGAAGTCGAGTTTGCCTTTTTACTAGATCAGCGCTAAAATCATCTCTTGTGATTGTGCCTGCTTTTTATGTCAGCAGCAGTTAGAGTTACTACGCTTACCCAATCCCTATGGTTATTTGACACTTCTAGTCTATCGCCTTCTTTTGCATCTTTTGCAGCTCGATAACCCATTTTAGTTTGCCATCAGTTAAAGTAGATGCTTCAGTAGCTGTCAAGATGTTTGTTATCATCTGCATCAGCTGTGATCCTTACTTTTGGAGCATTTTACAGTAGTATCAACATCTCACACCTCACCACATCAGATGGCTGGCTGTTGCTCCTGCTTTATCAGTTGCTTGTGCTTCAAAAAGTATGGCGACCATCTTCTAACGCAGCATGAACTTTGCCACCCCAGTTAGAATTTGTTTCTAGTGTATATTCCCATTTGCCATTTTTCATCAGCCGTTGTAAATACTTCCTTCACCGTCTTTAAATACAGGTCTGCTGTCGATCATAATTTAACTTTTTGCAAATGGCTCTGCAATACCTTTTTAGCGTTGGCAAATTATCATTTGTTAAGCCAGATTTACGTCACCATTTACAGCGCCACCAGCTACATCATCCATAATCTCGGCAATAACTGGTTTAGGGCAGTTAGTATCAACGTTGATAGTTGCTACATTTGACGGATTACTAACGTTGCCAGCTTTTATCTGTTGCTGTAGCTGTTATATTATACTCACCATCAGCAAGTGGAGTTTTTGGTAATTCCCAAGTACCATCAGCCTTAACTTCTATATCCTTACCTATAATTCTCGTTTCCATTTTTAAGAACGATAGTCGAACCAGCCTCCAGCTGTACCTTTACCTGGGAGTATTATCGTTTGTTAAGCCTTTGTCTTTACCAAGAACATCATCAGTCCAACGCCACCATACCATTCATCAATCACAGCGGTAATAACTGGAGTATTAGGAGCTGTAAAGTCTGAACTTATGCTCCTTTTACCATTTTCACTAGAGTTACCTGCTTGATCAACGATCTTAGCTGTTACAGTTGGAAGTCTACCATCAACTACTGGTACTTTAACCTCTATGTGGCCAGCTACTCTGTCATTGTAAGTTATAGTATGTGTCCTCACCATTTACAGTGTAGTGGATCACATCATTTTTCTACTGCATCACCTGGAACAGAAATTTGAGCTGTTGTGCTAGCATCGTCACCATCTTTGCTGTTTTCAGCTTTATTGAGCTTGCCATCTTTTTATTGATATCTTCAACAAATGTGATTGTTGGCTCAGACGGAGCTACTAGGTCGACATTAACTATCACTGTTTCTGAGAAGCCTGAGATATTTCCTGCTTTATCTTGTGCTCTTGTAGTGTATTGATACTCGCCATCTTCTAGTTCATGTAGTTCACACTTTCCAACCACCATGCTTATCAGCTGTGACTGTTCCTATAGCTGTTTTTCGCCATTTAACTCACTAATTTCATATATAGTTACTACTGAGTTAGGCTCAGCATATCCCTCAAGAGTTGGTGTGCTGTCGTTTGTTAGAGCAACTTTTTGTTTTAGCGTCTAGAATGTTACCAGTGTGGCTATCTACATTGTCATTTACAGCATCTATTACAGGGCATCTGCAAATGTATCAACATCAAGTGAAACTCTATCAGATGTTGATTTATTACCTACTTTATCTGTAGCAACTGCTTCAAAGTAGTGCTCTCCATCACCCATAGCTTCAGTTGGTGTAAAGCTCCATTTGCCATTAGCGTCAGCTACTGTTTTCACCAACTAGAGTTTTTCTGTAGTTGTTAAGAAGCTCTCATAAATTTTACTGTTGCACCAGGTGCTGCACTACCTTTGAATGTTGGTAGATTATCGTTTTGTTAGACCATTTTTAACATCACCATTTACTACACCACCATCTACGTCATCATACAATTCGTCGATTGTTACTGAGTTGTAGCATGAGTATGGATGATATCATTACCTGTTACTGCACTACCTTTACCAGTGTTGCCAGCTTCCACTCAGTGATCTCTACTTTTATTTTATCACCTGGGTTTAGTGGTTTAGTAGTATCTATAACAAATGCCATCTCCACCTACTTTACCTTCACCAATTACATTGCCAGCTTCATCTTTTAACAATAACCTTAGTATCTTTGTATCAGAGCTACCCTCTACTCTACCTTTTTCTGGAGTGTTATCAGCTGGGCTACAATATCTGGTGGGCTTACTTTTAGGTTTTCAACACTTGGAGCTGTTGCATCTACATCTAGTTCAACCTTAGGTGTGATTGATTTATTACCTGCGCTATCAGTAGCATGTGCTTCAGCAGTGTAGGCCATCACCCATCGCTTCAGTTGGAGTAAAGCTCCATTTGCCATTAGCGTCAGCTACTATTTTACCAACTAGAGTCTGTAGTTGTTAAGAAGCTCTCATACTTCTACTGTTGCACCAGGTGCTGCACTACCTTGAATGTTGGTAGGTTATCGTTTGTTAGACCATTTTTAACATCACCATTTACTACACCACCAGCTACGTCATCATACACTTTCGTCGATTGTTACTTGGACGGTAGAAGAAGCCTCAGTGATATCTTTTGAAATTTCTCGCTTGGCTTGCTTGATTGTTTGGATTGACGATCTCGGCTGTTATAGTTGTCTTATCGCCTGTTTTAATATCAACTGTAACTCAACCTTACCATTTCGATATCTTTTTCTGTGATCACGTGCTCTTTTGGCTTGTCGCTGTTGTCTTTAACGATTGGTTTATCGCCTGGTTTTACGCTGCCATCTTTTGGTATAGAAAATTTCAGCTGTTGTTTTACCAGCATCATTGTCACCAGCTTTCAGTTTTCTTTTATCAGAAATTTTGCCATCTTTGGATCATTGTCTTCTGGGAATGTGATAGATGGGTTGCTTAGTTGGCGAGTCTAGTTCTGAGTCAAGTGTAAGCGTAGCTTTGATGACTCACTAATATTAGCACATCATCAGCAAATCTATACTCTGGAGTCTCATATTTGCCATTTCTTAGTTTTTCTATATCGACATTAAATGTAGCTTCAAATCTACCATCTTTGATCATCTCATCAGTGATAGTAACCAACTGCAATTGCCTTTGCTGTCTATTGACTGGATCACGTCACCGGCTTTTACACTCACCGTCTGTTGGGATATCTATTACCCAGTGAGCTTTGCCATCTTTTTATAGCAGTCACTTCAGCAACGCTTAGAACGCCGTTATTATCTGTATCTTCTAAAATCTAACTTTTGGATTGCCGATAGTTGGATCCACATCTACGCTACCAGATACTTCTTTACTAGCATTACCTGCTTGATCAACGATCTTAGCTGTTACTGTTGAAGTCTTACCATCAACTACTGGTACTTTAATCTCTATGTGTCCTTTTGCTTTTATCAGCATCAGTTATAGGATGTGATTTTTTCTTCACCATTTACAGTGTATTTGATCACGTCATTTACTACTGCATCTGTTGGATAGAAATTTTAGCTGTTGTGTTAGCGTTATCACTATCGCTACCGTTTTCAGCTTTTATTTAGTTTACATCTTTTGGATTGATATCTTCAACAAATGTGATTGTTGGATCAGATGGGGCTGTGATGATCGTTTGGATGCTCTATATTGCCAGCTTCAACTCTATCTGTACCTACGTTACCAGCTTTGCTCTATTGCTTGAACAAATACTGGAGTACCTGGCTGAATGGCTTTATCTAGTTGAATTACGAAGTCACCTGCATTATTAGCGTGACCTTTTCCTATAATGTTGTTGTTTTCATCTCTAAATAATATCTCAGCATTTGGCTCATCTGTATGACCTGTTCCCATAGTTAGCTCTGCTGTATCATCAGCTTTGCTATTAGTATCGATTGGAGTGATTTTAACATTGCTCAAGTTTTGGAGCGATTGAGTCTAGATCGATTGTAGCTTCATTGCTTGGTGCGCTCTTACCAATGTATTCTCAGCGGTTGCTGTAAATTTATGCTCGCCATCTTTTGTAAGAGCTGTGGTTGTAACTTCCCATGAACCATCAGATTTAGCTGTTGTCTCACCTACCTTGTTGCCATTGTCGTAAATTTCTACTTTTGATCCAGCTTTTGCAGTACCTTTGATAGTTGGAGTACTATCATTTGTTAGATGACCTTTTACATCAAGAACATTGCCTACTTTAGTATCTTCTTCATAACCCTTAACGTTATCAATTACTTCATTGATAACTGGAGCTTCTAGAGCTTTAGTATTCTCACTATCTTCACCTATCACCTTGCTATCCTTGCCTGGGTTTTTAGGGTTATTTGGATTGATGATCTCTGCTGTTGTGGTGTTATCTTTTACCTGGGTTTAGATCAACTGAACTTTGATGTTTACCATTGTCGATATCACCTTGTTCAATTATTTTTCAGTTTGTTTGCCGTTTTTCATCAGTAACAACTAGTTTATCGCCTGGTTTTTACGCTGCCATCTTTTTGGTATAGAAAATTTCAGCTGTTGTTTTACCAGCATCATTGTCACCAGCTTTATTTTTCTTTATCAGAATTTTGCCATCTTTTGGATCATTGTCTTCTGGGAATGTGATAGATGGGTTGCTTGGTTGGCGAGTTAGTTCTGAGTCAAGTGTAAGCGTAACTGTGATGACTCACTAATAGTTGCCAGCATCATCAGCAAATCTATACTCTGAGTCTCATATTTGCCATTTCTTAGTTTTTCTATATCGACATTAAAACTGTAGCTTCAAATCTACCATCTTTGATCATCTCATCAGTGATAGTACAATATGAACCCAATTGCCTTTGCTGTCTATTGACTGGATCACGTCACTGGCTTTTTACACTACCGTCTGTTGGGATATCTATTACCCAGTAGAGCTTTGCCATCTTTTATAGTCAGTCACTTCAGCAACGCTTAGAACGCCGTTATTATCTGTATCTTCTAAAAATCTAACTTTTGGATTGCCGATAGTTGATCCACATCACGCTACCAGATACTTCTTTTACTAGCATTACCTGCTTGATCAACGATCTTAGCTGTTACTGTTGAAGTCTTACCATCAACTACTGGTACTTTAATCTCTATGTGTCCTTTTTGCTTTATCAGCATCAGTTATAGGATGTGATTTTTCTTCACCATTTACAGTGTGTTGATCACGTCATTTACTACTGCATCTGTTGGGATAGAGTCTTTAGCTGTTGTGTTAGCGTTATCACTATCGCTACTGTTTTCAGCTTTGATTTAGTTTGCCATCTTTTTGATTGATATCTTCAACAAATGTGATTGTTGGATCAGATGGGGCTGTATGATCGTTTGGATGCTCTATATTGCCGGCTTCAACTCTATCTGTACTCTACGTTACCAGCTTTGTCTATTGCTTGAACAACATACTGGAGTACCTGGCTGAATCGGCTTTTATCTAGTTTGAATTACGAAGTCACCTGCATTATTAGCGTGACCTTTTCCTATAATGTTGTTGTTTTTCATCTCTAAATAATATCTCAGCATTTTGGCTCATCTGATGACCTGTCTCCCATAGTTAGCTCTGCTGTATCATCAGCTTTGCTATTAGTATCGATTGGAGTGATTTTAACATTGTCAAGTTTTTGGAGCGATTGAGTCTAGATCGATTGTAGCTTCATTGCTTGGTGCGCTCTACTCACCAATTTGATTCTCAGCAGTTGCTGTAAATTTATGCTCGCCATCTTTGTAAGAGCTGTGGTTGTAACTTCCCATGAACCATCAGATTTTAGCTGTTGTCTCACCCTACCTTGTTGCCATTGTCGTATCTCTACTTTTTGATCCAGCTTTTTGCAGTACCTTTGATAGTTGGAGTACTATCATTTGTTAGATGACCTTTTTACATCAAGAACATTGCCTCACTTTAGTATCTTCTTCATAACCCTTAACGTTATCAATTACTTCATTGATAACTGGAGCTTCTGAGCTTTAGTATTCTCACTATCTTCACCTATCACCTTGCTATCCTTGCCTGGGTTTTTAGGGTTATTTGGATTGATGATCTCGCTGTTATGGTGTTATCTTTACCTGGGTTTAGATCAACTGGAACTTTGATGTTACCATTGTCGATATCACCTTGTTCAATTATTTTTCAGTTTGTTTGCCGTTTTCATCAGTAACAACTAGTTTATCGCCTGGTTTTACGCCATCTTTTGGTATAGAAATTTTCAGCTGTTGTTTTACCAGCATCATTGTCACCAGCTTTATTTTCTTTATCAGAAATTTTGCCATCTTTTTGGATCATTGTCTTCTGGGAATGTGATAGATGGGTTGCTTGGTTGGCGAGTTAGTTCTGAGTCAAGTGTAAGCGTAGCTTTGATGACTCACTAATATTGCCAGCATCATCAGCAAATCTATACTCTGGAGTCTCATATTTGCCATTTCTTAGTTTTTCTATATCGACAGTAAATGTAGCTTCAAATCTACCATCTTTGATCATCTCATCAGTGATATGTAAACAATTGAACTCCAATCGCCTTTGCTGTCTATTGACTGGATCACGTCACCGGCTTTTTACACTACCGTCTGTTGGGATATCTATTACCCAGTGAGCTTTGCCATCTTTTTATAGCAGTCACTTCAGCAACGCTTAGAACGCCGTTATTATCTGTATCTTCTAAAAATCTAACTTTTGGATTGCCGATAGTGTGCCACATCTACGCTACCAGATACTTCTTTACTAGCATTACCTGCTTGATCAACGATCTTAGCTGTTACTGTTGAAGTCTTACCATCAACTACTGGTACTTTAATCTTATGTGTCCTTTTGCTTTTTATCAGCATCAGTTATAGGATGTGATTTTTCTTCACCATTTACAGTGTATTTGATCACGTCATTTACTACTGCATCTGTTGGGATAGAAATTTTTAGCTGTTGTGTTAGCGTTATCACTGTCGCTACCGTTTTTCAGCTTTTATTTGAGTTTGCCATCTTTTGGATTGATATCTTCAACAAATGTGATTGTTGGATCAGATGGGGGCTGTATGATCGTTTGGATGCTCTATGTTGCCAGCTTCAACTCTATCTGTACCTACGTTACCAGCTTTGTCTATTGCTTGAACAAATGCTGGAGTACCTGCGCTGAATGGCTTTTATCTGGTTGAATTACGAAGTCACCTGCATTATTAGCGTGACCTTTTTCCTATAATGTTGTTGTTTTTCATCTCTAAATAATATCCTCAGCATTTGGCTCATCTGTATGACCTGTTCCCATAGTTAGCTCTGCTGTATCATCAGCTGCTATTGAGTATCGATTGGAGTGATTTTTAACATTGTCAAGTTTTGGAGCGATTGAGTCTCAGATCGATTGTAGCTTCATTGCTTGGTGCGCTCTTACCATTTATTCTCAGCAGTTGCTGTAAGGTCATGCTCGCCATCTTTTTGTAAGAGCTGTGGTTGTAACTCCATGAACCATCAGATTTTAGCTGTTGTCTCACCTACCTTGTTGCCATTGTCGTAAATCTACTTTTGATCCAGCTTTTGCTGTACCTTTGATAGTTGGAGTGTTATCATTTGTTAAGCCACCTTTAACGTCTTCGTTAATTTACCACCCTCAACATCATCAATAACATCAGTGATAACTGGAGCTTCGGGAGCTTTAGTAGCTTCACTATTCTCACCTATTACACCTTTACCTTTGCCTGGGTTATCAGGATTGTTAGGATTAACTATCTCAGCTATTATAGTATTGTCTTTTACCTGGGTTTAGATCAACTGGGATATCAATCTTACCTTTATCGATGTCATCTTGGTTGATTGGTTTTTCAGTCTTTTTGCCATTGTCATCAGTAACTATTAGCTTATCGCCTGGTTTTACGCTGCCATCTTTTGAATGACTACTTCAGCTGTTGTTTTACCAGCATCTTTGTCACCAGCTTTATTCTCTTTATCAGGAATTTTGCCATCTTTTGGATCATTGTCTTCTGGGAATGTGATAGATGGGTTGCTTGGTTGGCGAGTTAGTTCTGACAAGTGTAAGCGTAGCTTTTGATGAGTCAGCTATTATTGCTGCATCATCAGCAAATCTATACTCTGGAGTCTCATATTTGCCATTTCTTAGTTTTTCTATATCAACGTTAAATGTAGCTTCAAATCTACCATCTTTTGATCATCTCATCAGTGATAGTAACAATTGAACCCAATTACCTTTTGCTGTCTATTGATTGGATCACGTCACCAGCTTTTACACCGTCTGTTGGGATATCTGTTACCCAGTGAGCTTTGCTCGTCTTTTATAGCAGCCACTTCCAGCAACGCTTAGAACGCCGTTATTATCTGTATCTTCTAAAAATCTAACTTTTGGATTGCCGATAGTTAGATCCACATCTACACTACCAGATACTTCTTTTGCTAGTATTACCTGCTTGATCAACGATCTTAGCTGTTATAGTTGAAGTCTTACCATCAACTACTGGTACTTTTTACCTCTATGTGGCCAGCTACTCTGTCATTGTAGGTTATAGTATGTGTCCTCACCATTTACAGTGTAGTGGATCACATCATTTTCTACTGCATCACCTGGAACAGAAGTGAGCTGTTGTGCTAGCATCGTCACCATCTTTGCCGTTCTCAGCTTTATTGAGCTTGCCATCTTTTTATTTATATCTTCAACAAAATGTGATTGTTGGCTCAGTTGGAGGAGTTGTATCTGTGTAAACTGTATTACCAGCTGTTCCTCACCTTTACCTGTGTTGCCAGCTTTATCAGTTACTCTACAGTTACTTTATCACCTGGTTTGATTGGATCAGTTGTAACTTCGAAACTTTCCTTTATCATCAGTTGTACCAGTACCAATTATTTTGCCATCTTTGTCTTTTTACTACTACTGGAGCATTTGGCTCATCTGAATGACCTTTACAATTCCTTTGTCTGGGTTGCCATCTGCTGGGTTGTTTTCATCTACTGGAGTTACTTTAACGTTTTTCTACTGTTGGAGGAGTTGTATCTGTGTAAACTGTATTACCAGCTGTTCCCTCACCTTTACCTGTGTTGCCAGCTTTATCAGTTACTTCTACAGTTACTATCACCTGGTTTGATTGGATCAGTTGTAACTTCGAAATTTTCCTTTATCATCAGTTGTACCAGTACCAATTATTTTGCCATCTTTGTCTTTTTACTACTACTGGAGCATTTTCGGCTCATCTGAATGACCTTTTACAATTCCTTTGTCTGGGTTGCCATCTGCTGGGTTGTTTTTCATCTACTGGAGTTACTTTAACGTTTTCTACTGTTGGAGGAGTTGTATCTGTAGAAACTGTATTACCAGCTGTTCCTCACCTTTACCTGTGTTGCCAGCTTTATCAGTTACTTCTACAGTTACTTTATCACCTGGTTTGATTGGATCAGTTGTAACTTTCGAAATTTCCTTTATCATCAGTTGTACCAGTACCAATTATTTTGCCATCTTTGTCTTTTACTACTACTGGAGCATTTGGCTCATCTGAATGACCTTTTACAATTCCTTTGTCTGGGTTGCCATCTGCTGGGTTGTTTTCATCTACTGGAGTTACTTTAACGTTTTTCTACTGTTGGAGGAGTTGTATCTGTGTAAACTGTATTACCAGCTGTTCCCTCACCTTTACCTGTGTTGCCAGCTTTATCAGTTACTTCACAGGTTACTTTATCACCTGGTTTGATTTGGACTCAGTTGTAACTTCGAAAATTTCCTTTATCATCAGTTGTACCAGTACCAATTATTTTTGCCATCTTTGTCTTTTTACTACTACTGGAGCATTTGGCTCATCTGAATGACCTTTACAATTCCTTTGTCTGCTGCCATCTGCTGGGTTGTTTTCATCTACTGGCTTAATAGACCCGTTTAGTAGTTACTACTGGAGCTGTAGTGTCGATCATGAAAACCTGTGCCACCACCAGTGCCGCCATTATCTAGGCCGCCTCTTACGCCTGTTTCTGGGCTAGCAAAACCAAAACCGCCCAATGGATTATCGCACTAGTGCTAGCACTTATATTTGAGTAGTGTCCACCTTGCTCAAAACCAGCACTGCTAAGGCTAACGCCATCACCAGCACGGCGCCACCGCCAGTGCCGCCAGCTGCTGTTTCCTCTAAGTCGCCCAATTTGCGCCATTTAATCAAAGGCTTTTTGAAGTGCTGCTACTTGAGCATCTCCGGCAGTTGCATTTGGATCAAGTGTAGCGTATCTTCGCCGATCATTGATAGCTCTTTTTCCATTATTTGTTGCTACCACAACCTTAGAATCAGCTGAAGTTGTTTTTACACTCTCACCTTCATACAGGCTATCGCCAACTTTTTGAGTACTCTTTGGTTACCACTTTATTCTACCGCGATAACCTCCGTAGAACCTGATATAGACTTGATTGTGCCTAGTTTCTTTGCCATGTTAATTCCTTTAGGGCTAAATTAATTTTGGCATTATTTTTATAACTATTTCAATGAAATGTAAATTGTACCAAAGTACAATATAGTTACATTTCTTTTATTATGTAATTACATTTATAGAATTTTTGTAGTTATTAGGGTGATATTTATATAACACTTATATAGAATGTAATTTTCATGTAAGAATCTGATTAATGATATTTTTAAGTTTTAAATGTTTTTATTTGATTGTACTCACTTTTTATAAAAAGAAATTTAATAGAAAAAGATTTGTAATTATAATAGAAAGAGATGTAGACCCAAGAAGGGTCTACTACTAAAGATCGACGTGGATGTTTTCTTTTACATCGATATAAGCTGTAGTTGCGCCGTAATGTGCCTCATATCTTTCAAAGCCCCTCACTGCGTTAGCAGCAGATTTACTAAAGCCTTCAAGTTTTTACTCCGCCACTTGCTTGAGTTATTTGAAGCAAATTATTACTATGTTCGTGTCCGACATCAAGCATATCAGCTATATCAAGAGCTTTTAGAGTGACCTTTTCATTGCTAGTAACCTTTAACTCTTCAAAGCTCTTAACCTTGTAGAAGTCTATCTGACCATCAACCAAAAAGCGTATCGTGATCATAGCGACTTCTATTGTCTGAGTATCCACCAAGAATACTAGTGCTACCCTCAAGCTTCATATCTTTAGATATAAAGACACTATCACTCGCCATCCGATAGATCTATTTTAATATTAGTTAAGCTTCCAGATCTTAGCTCCAAATAATCTTTTTGCATTTTCATGTCCACTCAAAATCCAGTTCGTATGGTGTTCAGCTGGCAAACCACTAGCTGATGCGTGAGTATCTTCAACTACCACACGCATTTCATTTATATAAGCCATGATATCTACATCTTTTAGGGTAGATGACTTTAATTTGAGATCTGTATGATAAGTACTACCAAATGAAGGGACTCTACTGCCTCCATTTATTTCTCACATTATCAAGGTTTGAGCTATCTATATTTATAGTACCTTTTGATGATCCTGCAGAGATCGCACTTTTTCTGCTGATGTTGTTGAGTTAATGTCAGTGTATTTGATATTTATAACGTCTTCATCGCCTTTAATTAATTCATTACCAACCAATTGGAAGGCACCATTAAGCTTATTAGCATTAGTACTTATGTCAATATCTGTCATTTTTACATGATCAGCTTTTTGGTACCTGTTATATTTAAGATATCGCTGTTAACGCCAAGATAGATGGTCTCTTTGTTAAAAACGCCACCATTTATGTTTATGACATCATTGCCAAAGCCTGTATTGATCTCAACTTTTTCGTGTGTTCCGCCATTTATATTTATAGTATCGTTCCCATTACGGGTGTCGATAGTGACATTATTTAACTTTGAGCTCTTGATATCAATCTTATCTTTTCCAGTATTAGTCTCTAATATCAAGCTCAATTTAAATTTGAACTATTGATATTGACCTCAGTGTCTCCAGAGTTACCATATACTTCACTAAAAATAAGATCTTACTAGATCTTTCCTTCTTTATGACTTACAGTTGCATTGTTGAAATTTAATACATTATCTCCATTCTCACGAAAATCTACATCAAAGCGTTTGTCGTTGTGAAATTCGCTATTTACAGTTGTTATATGGTCATTATCTATGATACCACCATTATACGTATATTTAGCGTTATCTATACTAAATTCTAAGATGACACTCTCGCTGTAGTAGTGATTGTTTTCAACGCCCTTATCTGCATCTTTTAAATAACTTTTTCTTTATCCCATTGATAATAAAATATTCCACTATCTTCATCTTCAGATAAAAGCTTGCCTTCATTTAGCTCTTTATCGTCTATTACATTTGCACGAACAACTACTTTGTTGATATCGCCCGCTCTTAGACCTTTTATGATGCCGCTACTATCTAGATCTATCCAGTTTTATTATCGAGTGAGTACTGAATTTTTATCGTAGTCTTTGCCGTAAGTCGCCTCGCCACCACATTTAAGCTTTTACATCGATGATCCACATCGGCCTCTGCTACATCACCCCTTAGCTCAAATATTAAATTGTTATGTTCCCACATATTCGATTTTTCATGGTTTTTCGATCTGAAAGCCTTGTTTGCCATATATGCCTATGTTTTTACATATTTTGAGTCATATTCATTTATATATTCTGGCTCTGGATCAGGCGTTGGCTGTGGAGTTGGCTCAGGTTTTGGCTCAGGTTTTGGTTCTGGGCTTAGGCTCAGGTTGTGGAGCTGGATTTACAGGCTCGACTGGCTCGACTGGCGCAGGCTCTGGCTTAGCATCAAGATCGACATTGATACCATCTTTTACATCGATATAGCTCTTTTCTGTATAAGATCTGCCGTTGTCTTGGAAAACTAAAGTCGCTCTCATATCTTGTAAAAGCCATCTTTTAGACCTCTTGCGTAGTCTGAAGACTTAAAGCCTGCTAGCTCTACTCCACCAGCTGCCTCTGTGACTGTTAAGATATGTTTGCTATCACTATTTTTAATGTCAAGCATATCATATAGCTCTTCTAGTTTTTAGGCTGACCTTCTCGTTGCCAGTCACTTGTAACTCTTCAAAGCTCTTCAAATTTATTAAAATCAACATTGCCATCAATCACAAGCGTATCGGTCTCGTAGCTAGTGCCACCATTTATCGTAGTGTATCCATTAAGCTTCATAGCTTTTTGAGACGACGACTTTATCTCCGCCGTTACCAAGATTAACAGTCATATCATTTAAAGTGCCTGATCTTAGCTCTAAAGTATCATCTGTATCTGCAAAATCTCCACTTTGTAGCATTTTTCTGGGAAGTTGCCATTTACCTTTGTATCTTCAACTACTACGTGAGTTTTGTAGATAGTGTTGAGATTTACATCATCAAGAGTAGATGATTTTAAATTTAGACTCGAAATTTAGTGGATTTCATTTACATCAGTACCTGTGTTGGTCTCTGTGCCTATGTTGATGCCCCTTTAAAGTTGAGTTTTTCAACATTTACGGTATTGTTTTTTGATTCGGCGATGATGTGGTTGGCTGAATTTTTGTATGTTGAGTCGATATCAGCGTATTTGATATTTATCTCGTCTCTCTCCCACCTGAGCCGGTTCTTAGGTACATATCTGTCATTTTTTTATATGATTATCTTTTTGTACCATTTAAATTTAATACATCATTTCCGCTATCAAGCGTGAAGCCACTTTTGATAAGGATCGGTGCCTATGTAAGTTCCGCCGTTTAAATTTACAGTATCGTTGTTCTGCGCCAGTTTCGACGTGAAGTCTCTCGTGTCTTCCGCCATTTATATTTATGATGTCATCTCCGCCTTGGGTGTTGATATTTAGCCAGTTTAAATTTGAGTTATCGGCATTAATTACATCTTTTCCATCGTTGTAATATACATTTTTCACCACCTCTATAGCACCAGCCACGTCGCCAGCTTTATGGCTTATAGTTGCGTCTTTGAATGTAATGTATTGTCGCCGTTATCTTTAAAGTTTTAGCGTCAAAAAGATGAATTATTGTGAAATTCGGCTAGTAACTGTGACGTTGTGGTCGTTATCTACTATATATTCGCTATTTGTAGCCTTCGCACTGCCGACGCCAATTCTAATGTCACGCCTCTTTAAAGTCGCCATTGTTTTCAACGCCTTTGTCTGCATCTTTGAGTAATTTCTATTTGTAGGGTCAATCACCTCATTTTTGATCGTGATCGTTTGCCACAGCAACACGCACACTTTACATTGTTGATATCGCCTGCTCTAACGTCCTTTATCACGCCGCTATCATCTAGCTTTTGCCAAGTTTTACCGCCATCTAGTGAGTACTCTGCATTTTCATAGTCTTTGCCAGCAGTTGCATCGCCACCACTGAAGCGTCACATCTACCTTTTTATCAGCATCAGCCTGCGCTACTTCACCTTTTAGGTTGTACTCTAGGTATGATTTGTCATCTGAGCTTCTTGGGTCCGGAGCTCTTTTCGTAGCCAATTTCTGACTTGTTTTCAACCGAGATGTTTTTGACTATATCTTTATTTTCATCAGGTTTAGGTTCTGGTTTTGGCTCTGGCTGTGGTTTTTCAGGCTCTGAGTTGGCTCAGGTTTTTGCTCCCTGGAGTTGGCTCTCTGGCTCCACCGGCTCTACTGGCTCAACTGGCTTTTGGCTGCGGAGTTGGAGTTGGGGTTGGATTTTCTGGTTGTGATGGCTCAACTGGGGCTACAGGTCAATGGCAGACTTATATCACTATCTGAACCATCAAAAACATCACTACCGCCACCTTTTACCTCTTGGTTAGTTAGTTTTACAGCGCCAAAAGTATCTGAAAGTGATCTAAAGCTAGCTGATACATCAGAGCTCTCATGACCACCATGCTCAAACCTCGTCTCGCCAAGGCTCACGCCGTCTCCGCCTCTGCCACCGCTATTACCACCAGCGGCACTCTCCTCGAGATTTGCACTTTTCACCTTTTAAAAAGGGCTTTTTGTATAGCTGCTACCTCTTTGTCTGAACTAAGATCGTTATTTAAATTTAGAGTTTCGCCATCTTTTTAGCTCGAACTCTTTGCCGTCGTTTGATGCGATAGTTACCTTTTGCGCCGTTTGTTTTAACAACGTCGCCCTCGTATAAACTATCTCCCGCGACAACAACTCTTTCGTTGCCATTTTTGTCTATAACTACTACTTCCTTGGAGCCTAAAATAGATTTGATTATGCCTACTTTAGCAGCATATTAATGTCTCCTTAAAGAAAATTATTATCATGATTTTTAATAAGTTAAAGCAATCGTAACGTAAAAATAACTTTAGCTTAAAGAACACCCAAATATAAAGCATTTTATAAAAGATATTTCCTATTAAAAATAATAAAAACTGACTTAGGAGATAATTTGTGATAAAAACGCCCTCAAACAATATTTAGTAATCTGTGAAATTTTCTTTCAAATTTTCTTTTGCAAATCTCACATTTGCTCTTTTTATTTTGCCTATTTGCTTGGTTTGGTATTACGAGAAATTTAAAAATGCGTGAACATTCTTACTAGGAGGATAGCTATGAAAAAAGCTAGTTTTTATTGATCTGCATTCTAGTTGCTTCGCTCTGTGCAAAGTCAAACGTCGTCATCTTAGCCACAGGTGGCACGATCGCAGGGAAGCGCTATGGCGCGACAAATGCCCAGTACGACGCGGCCCAACTGGCGTCGATATCCTCATCAAAGCCGTGCCAGAGATAGCACAATTGAGCAAATGTAAAAGGCGAGTAAGTCGCCAACATCAGCTCAAACAACATGACTGATGAGAAATTGGCTAAAGCTTGCAAAACGCGTAAATGAGCTACTTGCCAGCAAAGACGTGGATGGCATCGTCATAACTCACGGCACCGATACCCCTTGAAGAGACCGCCTACTTCTTACCGTTTAGTCGTCAAGTCAGATAAGCCCGTCGTTTTGGTAGGTGCTATGAGAAGTGCCACATCTACGAGCGCTGATGGTCCGCTAATTTATATAACGCAGTAAGCGTGGCAGCCAGCAAAGAGAGCTTTGGAAACGGCGTTTTTAGTCGTGCTAAATGACGAGATCAACGCCGCTAGAGAGGTTACAAAAACAAACACCCTCATCAGTTGATACATTTAAGTCAAGAAACACCGGCGCCATCGGCAGAGTCTATTATGGCAAGGTCGTTTACAGCACAAAAAGCCTCAAAAACACACCGCAAGCAGCGTCTTTGACGTGAGCAAGCTAGAGACCTTGCCAAGGGTTGATATCATCTACTCACACGCAAATGACTACGGCGATATCGCAAAACACCCTGATAGATGTCGGCTCAAAGGGCATCATCCACGCAGGCACAGGTAACGGCAGCATCCACAACAACGTATTTACCGTGCTTCAAGAGGCAAATGCCAAAGGCATAAAGATAGTGAAGCGCGATCGTTGGCAGCGGCTACATAGATAGCAGTAAAAGATGGATGATAATGGAAATTTCATCACCGCAAGCGATCTAAACCCACAAAAAGGCCGAATTTTACTCATGCTAGCCCCTCACAAAGACGAGTGATACAAAAGTAAATTACTTTTTGATGAATACTAATATTTCACTTTGGCTGCCCTGTGCGGCCAAGCTTTTAAAATTTTTGATACTTTAGATGTGATAAAAATCCTCTCAACTTAAAAAAGGGATCAATCTGAGAAGCGACATAATCAAAAAGGCTACACAAGAGCCCCACACCGCTCACTTTTTACGTGCGACTGGGCTAAAAGACGAGGACTTTGCTAAGCCATTTATCGGCGTTGCAAACAGCTTTATAGAGATTATCCCTGGGCACTTTTTCTTAAACAAATACGCACAATTTCTAAAAGATGAGTCTGCAAAAATGGCTGTGTGCCGTTTGAGTTTAACTGCATAGGCGTGGATGACGGCATAGCGATGGGACATGGCATGCATATAGCTTGCCTAGTCGTGAGATCATCGCAAACCTCATTGAGACGCGTGATGAATGCCCATGCGCTTGACGCTCTTGTTTTGTATGCCAAACTGCGACAAGATCGTCCCTGGCATGGTTATGGGCGCTTTAAGGGTCAATGTCCCAACCATTTTTCGTAAGCGGTGGTCCCTATGAAAAAGGCTACACAAAAAGATGGCAGACCGATCGATCTTGTGACTCGCGTTTGAGGCGGTTGGTAGATGGAGACCAAAGAGATAAACGAGGCCGAGCTAAGAGATATCGAGTGCAACGCATGTCCAAGTGGGGGCAGCTGTAGCGGTATGTTTACGGCAATACTCTATGAACACGCTTTAGTGAAGCGATGGGCATAGCGCCCCTGGGCAACGGCACCATCCCTTTGCACTAACTCCAGAGCGTGAGGAGCTCATCAGACAGGCTGCTCGGGCAGGATTCGCCAAATCGCCCTTGATGAGAATTTAAGATAAGAAACATACTAAATGAAAAAGGCGATCCGCAACGCACTTGTCGTTGATATGGCGATGGGTGGCAGTAGCAACACTGTCCTTCACATGCTAGCTATCTCAAGAGAGGCTGGCGTAATTTAGAGATAAAAGAGCTAAATAAGATCAGCCAAAACATCGCTCACATAGCTAAGATCAGCCCAAGCTTTGCCAAACGTGCACATGGAGGATGTCGCAGGGCTGGCGGTATGAATGCGGTGATAAAAAGAAATTTCACGCAGAGATAATGGCATGTTAAATCGACAACCTAACAGTTAGCGGCGAAACTTTGGGCGAGCGCGTAAAAATCTAGCGACATAAAAAGATGAAAGCGTCATTCACAAGGTGGAAAAATGCCTCACTCGCAAGTTGGCGGACTTGCCATTTTGTTTGGAAACTCTAGCCGAGCAAGGCTGTGTCATCAGAGACGGCTGGCATCGTTGGCGAGCGTAACGTAGCGGTAGAGCGGTCTGCTTTAACTCACAAGATGAAGTCACAGCTGGTATCTCAAGTGGCAAAGTAGATAAAGGCGACGTCGTCGTCATCCGCTACGAAGGCCCACGTGGGGGACCAGGCATGCAAGAGATGCTAAGCCCTACTTCGCTCATCATGGGACGAGGACTTGGCGCAGACGTAGCGCTCATCACAGATGGTCGCTTTTAGCGGAGCGACAAGAGGTCTAAGTATCGGCCACGTGAGCCCAGAAGCGGCTGAAGGCGGCATGATAGGCTTGCTACAAGATGGCGACATCATCGATATAGACGTCGATAAATACGAGATCAACGTTCGCCCTAAGCGAAGCCGAGATCACTGAGCGCAGGGGCTACATTAAACCAGTCGATAAGGCGCTAACCTCTCGCTGGCTAAGACAGTATCAAAACTAGTCACAAACGCAAGCAACGGCGCGATATTAGAGGCATAAATAACATTGAACTAAAATGGAGAGTGCAAGAAATGGGCAGCAGTAAGAAATACAACAAAGTAGAAAGTGAAGAGACATTAAATGCTGAGAATATTGAAGTAGAAGGTGAAGAGACATTAAATGCTGAGAATATAGATGGCGATTATCCCATAAAAGAGATAAAAATTAACAAAGATAGAATTAGCATTTTTGATATAAAAAGAAAACTTGATAATCCAGAAAGAGGAAAAATAATACTTCACCCTGATTTTCTTAGAGAAACGATGATAGATGGAAATCACGCCAAAAATCATCAGAACTTATTGAATCTATTCTAATGGGAATACCCATACCAGTTATTTATATGATTCAAGGAGAAAGACCACCAAAACGATGAACCAAAGCGACAAGTTATAGATGGTCTTCAAAGACTCTCTTGTATATTTCTTTGGATAATAATTCGCTCTAACAAATTTCTAAAAATTATGCCCAATATTAATAGTAGAAAATTTTTGTAGATCTAGAACCAACCATGCAAAAATAGAATAGAAGATTATCAACTCAGAAATTTACACTATTTTTACCGCCAGTTCCAGAGAGGGTAAAAGCTTGATATTTTTAATAGAATAAATAGGGGTGGTACTGGATATTAAATAATCAAGAAATGAGAAACGCAATGTATTCTGGTACATCTTACAAAAATTATTAATAAAATGAGTGAACTTGATAGTTTGAAAAATTTATTTAAAAATAAAAATAAACACTACCGCCATGAAAGACAAATATCTAATTTTAAGATTTTTGCATTTTTATCTATTAAAAACTGGGCGTTTGTATCCCATTGAATATAAAAATTCAATTGATGATAGCAGAAGCTATGCAATTTATAAACAAGAATAGAGAAGAAGATTATAATGATGTGGTTACTGATTTTAATAAAGCAATGCAAAATATTCTGAGATAAGTACGATGATACAATTTTTAGATTTGAGAATAAAGAACAGGAAAATAGAAAAGGCCTATAAATATGGCTTTATTTGAATGCATTACATACTTATTTGTTCGTGCTATTCAAGACAATATAAAATTAGATATATATAAAGCTATTAGACAATGACGATCCAAGCCAAATTCTACTTTTCGGTGTTGATAGTGTTGCTAATGTAATTTTAGATTTGATGAGGTCGAAAAACTATTAAAAGGAAATAGATGCTAAGTGAAATAGAAATTAGTACTTTTAAGAGCATTCTGTAGTGAGAATTTGAGCTAAAACCTTTTAACATTTTACAGGAAGTAATTTATTGGAAAAGTCAAAGTGTTTTACAAACCATTCTTTTAAATGCTTATGTAAATAAAAGAAAATCAGCTGCTAAAACCAGCAGTTGATTTTTGTTTGATTATGAAAATCAGAAATTATTATTTTACGAGATAAAGATAGCAGAATTGGCTTTATTTTTGACAACGATAAGGTAGAGCTCATGTGCGATGCAGACAATGATTGGAGGTTTATAGGGGGCGACTCAACTTAATTTTTGAAATAGTAAATTTGTACTATCTTTGGTCTAACAGAATTGGACAGGAAGACATAGTTAAAATTAATCAAAAAGCCAATTTGATATAGATGGAAAATATGCTTTTAGCTACTTTTATAGAACATCGAATTTATTTCAGACAAAGTAGATGAATGGCTATTTTAGATATTGAACTACGATTATATGTTGAGCCGCAAGGAGATTATGTGAATGTAAGTTTTAAGAATATCAATAAGACATTTTCTACTTTTTAATGTTGGAGCTGGAGTTAGCTATATCACAAAAATACTTTATTATTGCTTTATCTTTAAAACCAAATGATATCTTTATTATCGAGAACCCAGAAAATTCATCTGCATCCAAAAGCTATATCAAAATCTGGCTGTTTTTGTGGAAATTGTATCAAAAATAAAGTTCAGCTAGTATAGAAACTCACTCGGAATATTTTTTACACAAATTAAGGTATGAGATTTATAAGAGAAAATCTAATGCCAATGATGTGAGATACAAAGATGATCCAAATAAAGAATTTGAAATAATTGATATAAATGAAAAATGGGCATTTGGTAATTTAAAAACGAAAAATCAATTTTCCTACTGGTTTTTTAGATGTTAGTCTTGGTGAATTATTGGAGATAATGTAATGGTATTTTCTATGTGTTGCGAAGATGATTTATTAAAAGAATTTATCAAATTTAAACACGGTGAATCAGTAAATAATGATACTATAGAGAGTTCTTGCATTATTATAAGCCTGAAATTCTACCAACAAGAAAAACAACTTGACATATTAGGTGATGATTTAAAAATCAAAATTAGTATCAAGCGGTTATACCTCTATGACTTACCTGAAGCGCTCTCAAAAACTATCTATATAAATTAGTTTATCAAATACAAAAAAGATTTTCCATGTAAATATAAATGGTGATGAGTTAGAAAATAATTTAACTGGTACATTCAAATCATCATCACGAGATAAAGCTATTGCACATATTAAAGCATTGCTTGAAAAGTGCCAATTATATTGTTATCTATGATAAATTTATAAGTAGTAATTTTTAATAGTTTTTGAAAAATTTCTATAAAAACAGTGTATTCCTCAAAAAGACTAACATTAGAATGCTTTGGATTAAATCAAGATCAAAAACTACGATAAAACAAATCCATAATAGTTATACTGTAAAAGATTACTCAGCCAATAATATATCACCGTATCAAAATGGCTTTCACGATAGATATATTTTTGATAGATCAAAAAGTTGAGATAATTTTTAACTAGCTGTATAGATTGATTTAATAAATAATAAAAATGACTTTTACTTATATCAATAAAGAAAGTTAAAAATAGCAATCTTATAATGATTAAAAACCTCACAACACTCATATTCTGCCATGATCTTGTGAGAATAATTTTACTTCGCTCCGTGCCAAAGTAGGCGGTCTTTGCTCAGCTTTTGTGTCGATACTCTTTTATAATGGAGCAGATATACCTTTTGAAAAGCCCTATGGCTCTCCTCTAGGCTCTTGCCCTTTGCCAGATAGCAAGCAAGCGCTGTCGAGAAGCTACATCCCGTGCCACTCATCACAAGCGGGCTAGCAAGCGGGTTTTGTAAAATCTGCAGTGAGCCATCTTTTCTATAAAGCGTATCTATACTATTTCCCTGCTCACTCGCTTTTCACGATGATATCGCAAGGCAGCATCTTTGCATCCCCTCCAAAAAGGACGTTTGCCTCGTCTAAATTTGGCGTGGCGACTGTGGCAAGCGCCATTAGCTCTTTTTAGCTTCTCTCACTGCGCTATCTTTTATGAGCTAGTGGCCGCTCTTGAAACGCAGACCGGATCAAGCACGACTTTTTGCCTTTTGGGTGAGTAAAAACTCATGCACCACGTCCATTATCTCCTCGCCAAAGAGCATGCCGGATCTTTAGTGGCATCAAAGCCAATCCTCCGCCAGCGTGCAAAAGTTCATCTTTAACAAAAGCTAGATTCAAGACAAACTACGCTTTTTATCGCGTCTGTGGTCCCAGCAACTAGCGAAGTGACCGCCGTTGCGCTATAGCAGTTTAGCCTAGCGCACGTCTTTACATCAGCCTGAAGTCCTGCTGTGCCGCTATTGCAAGAGCCTGCGATGATGTGTACACTTTTCTTCATCGTTTTCCTTTTGTAAATTTGGCTTATTATAAGGGATATTAGTTAATTTTGAGTTTTTAAAAGATTTGAGCCAAAAAGGCTCAGATTTATGAAAGTTGTTAGATCGTTGTCGATCTCGATATATATCGTAGTTGCGCTCGTAATTTGCACTATCAAAGCTTTGACTTGCTGGCTCGGTGCTGACTATTTTTAGCTCATTTTCGGTCAAAAGATCATTTTGGCTTACATTTTTTATTTTCAGTGAGCTATCAGCTAAGCTAGCGCTCTCGTCACTCATCTTTTTGTTCTACTTTGGCTGCTGCGAACATATCATCGACCTTTTCATTCATACGGTCAAGTATCGCTGCGTAGCTCCCTCAGAGAAGCGCCCTAAATAACCCATCAGTGCCTCATGTCTCAGCTTATCTTCTCGTCACCACCACGCCGTGATCTAGCCAAAGCGTGTCGTATCCACTTAGTGATATATCTTTTCCCAGTCATTTGCTGTGATCGTGATAGTTGCGCTTTCACCTCGCCCTTTTTATAGTCTCTCCGATATATACTTCATCATTTACTGCTTTAAAAACTCTTACTTTGTCGTGTTTTGTCTCATCGCTATGACATCAGATGAGACACTCTCTTTACAATGCCGGCTATCGCTGCCATTTTTTATTCCTTATTTTTATTTTTATTGCATTTTAGTATATCAATTTGTATATTGTACTATGGTACTAAAATGGCGATTTGAGTACTTTTTGTGAAGACTTTCAAATAATTTGGGCCAAAAAGGCCCAATTTATACTAGTTGTTTGTTTATATCGTTATCAACATCTATAAAGATAGTTGTTGGAGAAGCTGTGCTTGTTTTTGACCCTCATATCTTGTATATCCAGCTTGGACACCAGTTTGATCTGTAGCCTCAGTAAATCCTTTTTAATGAAACGCTATCTTTGTTGTCGCCACTTATTTTTTTAAGATAGTATTTACATCATCAGTGATGCTAAATACATTATCCGCTTTTAGATTTAGTAGTTTAACAGCTTGGTTGTCATTGCCATGCTCATCCATGCCAAGCCGATCTCTTCAAGAAATTCTTGATCGCATTAGTTAAAGATTTATTGTCTATCTTATCAAAGTCGATAGTGCCATCCTTTGCCATTGGACGCATAATAAGCGTATCCGTACCAGCGCCACCATCCAAGCTTTGAGATAGAGCTGCTTTCTGGATCATCAAAGGTAAATACAACTTTATCATTGCCAGCGCCAGCATTTACTAGATCGCCTTTGTTTATGCCAGTATAGCCACTTCTGCCAGCGTCGATGTAGTCGTTACCACTTCCCGTGGTTATGACGTCGTTGTTATCGCCAGTGATGATTACATTGTTGCCATTGCCTGTGCGAATTTTACTTCGCCGCGTCCTGCGTTGATCGTGTTGTTTCCATCTCCAACGATTATGATATCGTTGCCCTCAGTCGTTGTGGATAACGTTATCGTTGTTGTTTTCTGCAACTACTCTTTGTATTTTTAGCGATATCAGAAATTTTGTAGCAGACGTCGCTCTCTTTTACTTCGCCGTTAAATACCGCTTCGAAAATTTCCATTTTCATCAAGCTTACAGAGTCCGCAACGATAGTGTTGCCATCAGCGTCTTTTTATAGTGATACTTATCTTTTGCTGATACCTTTTTACTGCTTCTTCAAAGTGTTGTTTTTAGCGTATAGCTTGCACCAACGCTATTTTCACCTCACCTCCTTCGCTCCATGTTGTTTTATTTGTCGCTGCGTCATAGCTAAATTTGAGTTATTTATAGTTGCAGCTGTTGCGTCGATCGTAATTTAATAGAGTTGTAAAGTAGCTCATCGCCGCCTTGATATTTTGCCTTCCTTTATAGAGATATATCGTAAACGCCATCAGCCATCTTGCCAGCGCCATCAAGTCTCGTTGTTATAGCCTGTAAGTCTATTGTAGTGATCAGGCGTTACATTGCCCTATTGGTTTTTCTATCGATTGAGATAATAGCTCTTTTGAAACACCTTTATCAACGTTAGTTGCTACAAATCGACATCACCAGTGCCCCATGTTATGCCTCTACCGCTATTTAAAACTCACTTACAGTTTGATTATTGCTAGCATTACCAGCTGTTGCATCTTCTGGGATCACAGCTCTAGGGTATCGGGATAGCGTCGTTTGAAACGATCCTTGAGCCATCAGCTCTAAAGCCACTCTCGCTCATCTCCATAGTGCCCCAATTTTCTCAGCTGAACGGTTATTTGCATTTATAGTTGTATCGTTGCCGTTTTCAAACTGCGTCATCGTTGGTACTCAAAATTTTCCATTTACGTGAGTATATTTTTGTACCAGCCTTATCAGTCATCTTTAACTTCGATCTTATCGCCTAGCTTTATCTTGTGATCGTATTCAAAGCTTAGCACGCCATTGGCTGGCTTAGTAGTGCCAACAGAGTGACCTCGGTAGTTCCGTCTGCCTTGATCACTTTTATGCTCTCGATCTTATCGCCATCTTCGTAGTTTTTGAGTTTACTGTAAGCGTATGATGCAAGCCCTCGCCATCCTTTTCAATGATCTTGATGTTTTCTATCGTGACTGGTGTTTTATCCACTACAAATTCCGCTAACTATCGTGCTCTTATCACCATTTTCGAATATCGCAGTTGCTTTGATGTTGTATTTGCCGTCGTTTAGCCTCATTAGATGTCACTCACGGCTACATTTGCACCTGCCCTTGGTTAAGTACTTTTTGTAAAGACTTCTTTTGCCATCTTTATCAAGCACAACGATCTTAGCACTAACTGCGTCTTTTATCTATCTCACCTGTAAATGTCGGAGTCTTATCGCTTAGTGCTGGGAGTGGAGAGCTGGTTGAGAATTCTACCAGTTTGCATAATATCATCAGTTGCGTACTCATAATATTTTGTCGCATCATTTATGCCAGTATTTGTCTTATCGCCTTTTGTGATCTTTCTCATCGTCTATCGCTTCGATAAGGTTTTGTATTTACCTTAACTGGAGTTATGCTTCGCCTGCGCTTCGTTGCCAACAAGGTCACTAACTTTCGCAGTGTAAGTCGCTTTTGATCGCTAGTTTTAAACTCAACTTCGTATTTGCCATCCTTGACAACTGCTGTGTGAGTTTCGCTGGTGCTTGATGTCACAGTCACGATCTGTCCGTCTTCTACGTCACTAACTCGTTCCTGTGATCTTTGAGTTACTTTTATAGACATTTCTTGTTACTGTATCTACGTAGCTGTCAAAGTCGGTTGAATTTCTAGTTTTATACCGCTCTCTTCTGAGCTAAGGATAGTTGGTTTACGTACCATCTTTTGAAACTGTTAGTTTTTAGCTTGCCCTCTAAAAGATGTAGTTTGCATAGCTCATATCAAAAGTCGTAGTATCCTGCTTTATCACATGTAAAGTCGTGGTTGTAGCTCTATTTTCAGAATGAATAGTGTCATAATCAACCATAGTCTTACCATCAACCTTAAATCTCACGCTATCATCAGTGCCTTTTGCGTCAATTTATAGTCCCCTGGCTCAAGATACATAGTGCCTTTTTAAATTTACCATCGCGCCAGCTGTTGTGTTTTTTGCTATTAGGAGCATCTCTAGTAAACTATATCGCTACCTTTTTGCGTTGTCGATAAAAATACTCAAGCGCTTTTTGAAATGGAGCTACCCACTCGCCATTTGGAGTTACTTTGTTACCGTCAAGATCGACCTTTGCCGACCAAATTGAGAGCGCCGTCAAGGCCAGAAACCGTTCCTGCGTCATTATCAGTGTTATCTCTATCGCCACCTTTACCTTGTTGGAAATTTAGCTCTTTTGCTTTTTAAAAGCTCTGCCCAAGGTTTGGTGTTATTCATATAGTATTCAACAAAGTCATTTTGCTTCATGCCGTTATGAGCGTATGTTGTATTATTAAAGGCATAAGGTCTTAGCTCAGTACCTCTTACGCCTTCTTCATAGATATGGTTAAACCAGAAATTTCCTTTTAGTCCGCTACTCATCTCAGACTCTTTTACAAGGTTCATCTCTGTTTCAACATTTATAGTGATCTTCGCAGTCGTGTCAAGTACGAAGTCGCCAACATCGGTAGCAGTTTTACCATCTCTTCCCGTAGCTGTTATCTCTACTTTATAGTCGCCGTCAACTGCAAAGCTGGTTGGTTGTAATTTAATGTACCATTAGTATAGTCGCTTGGGTTTAGAGTTTTTAGTAAAGACTTCGTTGCCATCCTTGTCAAACACGCTTTACGACTGCTCTTTCCACTGCTGTTGGCCTGACATTACCGCTAATAGTTGGTGTAGCGTCGTTTGTGCGAGGTACGCTTGGCGCGTCTAAGCTGTAGTCACCTTTGTATTGTGCCAAAGTCATCATTTAATGTTTTTATATCAACACTAATTGGAGGTATCACCTCCGGTGTCTCGCTGCCAGTGCCTGCGTTGCTCATTGTAGCCGCCTATTGAGCTCTCTGGAGTTTGTACAGCCTCTGTTTGCGTCAGTTAAATTTCTATAGTTTTCATTGATATTTGAGTAGTGGCCACCCTCAGCAAAGCTCGCTGCACCAAGACCAACACCGTCTCCACCAGCGCCACCAGCAGTATCTCCACCAGCTGCAGTCTCCTTCAAGGTCTGTGATGTTTGCACCGTCTAACAACGCCTTTTGTATAGCATTAACATCAGCCATACCTCGTCGCCAAAGCTCTCATTTTGAGCTACGCTTTTGTCTACTAGAGTATCTTTCGCTGATAAGCGCGATATCTTTGCCGTCGTTTGCTGTGATTACTACTTTTGAGTCGAAGTCGTTTGTTTGAATAGTTTCGCCAAGGTACCTCATCGCCTACATTTAGCACTCTTTGTGTGCCATCTTTTGCCACTGCGACTACAGTTGTGCCTTGTGAAAATGCTTTTGATTACGCCAATCCTTGTTGCCATATCATGTCCTTATTAGTAATTTTTAGTGTATTGTAATATTTTTAAAGCTTTGTATATTGTACTGTGGTACTAAAAATTTTGAAATTTTAGGTAATTTGCCCTAGTTTTTAGACTCAGGGGCATGAAATTTGATTAGGAAACTATTTCGTCTTTTTACTTCGATAGTAAATGTATTGCTGCCAGAAGTTGCCGTAAATGTTGTATATCCGCCGCTTGAAACACCTGGGGTAAAGTCACCACTCATATGTACATGATCGCCACTTTCGCCATCTATCTTAAGTGTGTTGTTAAGATTTCCACGAGTGATATTTAGCACGTCATCTAGTGTTAACGAAGCGTTACATTGTTTTGGCTTCCACCAAGGGTAATTTTCTCAAAAAGCCAGCTACCTTGCTAAAGTCGATATTTTCAGCAAGATTCAGCGTATCAGTGCCTGCACCACCTGGATGATGATGCCGCCACGTTCTAAAATGGCCAGGTCCGCCTCTAAAAGACATAGCATCGTCATTAACAACTGCATCTTTTCCTATATGTATGATGTCGTTGCCACTACCTAGATCGATAGCACTTACACCTGGGCTATACATACCACCTCCCGCTTTTTCTAAGCCACCATTTAAATTTACAACGTCATCGCCGTCACCCATTTCTATACCAGCATTTTTAAGGACAGCACCTTTTTCGATATTTAATGTATCGTTTCCTGCGCCCATTCCTATGCCAACAGAGTGGCTAACGAGGTTATTATCACTACTCATAAACGTACCGCCAAGCGTAGTGCCTGCACCAAATGTTATAGTGTCGTTGCCATCAGCAGTATCTATACTTAAGCCACCGGATTTGTTTTCGCCATTGAAAATGTATGGTGTCATTGCCCTTTCCGGTATCTATATCGGCATAGCTTGAAGCATCAGCCTTGCTTTAGGATATTACCACCATTTAATTTATCGTATCGTCGCCGTCTCCATATCTTAGGCCAACCCTATTTGTAGCAACTCAAATTTGATATGTTTGCGACCGATGAGACGCCGCTAAATGCACCTATACTAGCTTGATCAACAGTGATATTGTCTATGATGAGATCTTTTAGATGAAAAATGAAGTTAGCCCCACCGGTGTATGATCCACCTTTTACTTCAAGATGATCTTGTGCATTAGCCGTAACATGATATCCTGTGATATTTGTAAGTTTTACATTTTGTATACCAAGATTGACGTCTGCGGCGGTATTTACACCAAAAATTTTATCTCTACATTTGTAAAGTTAGAATTTGAAAAATCAATATTGCTAGTTTCGCCAGCTTTTGTATAACTAGTAGCCGTATCTAGGCGAACGTTTTTCTAGGGTTATGCCATTTCCTTTTAGCGGTGTTTTTCTCCAGCGTTCATATTGATAAATACATTTTCTACTTTGACACCATCTTTGAAGTTTAGAGTATCTTCGCCATCGCCCATAGAAACAGTGTTTTTTTATTTCTCCAGTCGTTAGCTTGACCGATGATATTTGCATTGATATTTAGCTCATTAGTACCTGAGGGCATCATGTGCGTTGTAGTTTGGATCATTTGTTGTTGCACCAAGATTAATTGAAGCTTTATTCATGGTTAGATCAGCATTGATATTTACCACATCATCGCCAGTATAAAGGTTCTATACTTGTACTATTAGCATTTGAGCCGCTATTTGCTGTGCCGCTACTAGTAACTGGTTTATCGAAAATTCACCACATCATTGCCAGAACCTGTGTTTAAGTGCAAACTCTCTAAATGGCCTTTATGCTGACCGTATCATCGCCATCATGCGTCTCTAGGGTTGGTATGGTTTGCGATATTTCCTTTGATATCTTTTATTTAGCTCGATGTTGTCGTCATTGTCTATGATCTTGCCTTCAGCCATATTTGCATTAGTTGTTGGTAGCAAATACCTACTGCTTGGCGTAACGCTTAGCTTTACACTCTCTTTAAATACAGCAAAGTTATCAACCATATCAGTTTTTGGCACGTTGTCGATAGTCATGCTTTGTGGGCCAGTATTGTTACCTTCGTTTTGGTTGTGATGTAATGGGCCTTTTTGTAGTATCTTGTCCGTCGTCGTCAAGACTCTTTATCCTTACTTGCACTTTTGAGATGTCCTCTACGTTTACGCTTGGTATTGTGTTGTTAGCATTTAGAGTTACCCAGCTGCCAGCAGCGCCATTATTTAGCGAATACTCGATCACATTGCATAGTCCTCGCCTCTAGTGCCACCCATGAAATGTAGAGCAAGGTCTGTTGTCTCGCCGCTTGGGCTAACTGGTGTGCCACCAAGGCCTAGTTTATAAACAAGATAGTGTCCGCCCTCGCCGTTTGCTCCAGCGCCGCTCTCTGTCACTTCGCTATTAGCTGATCCATGCTGGTAGTCACCCCAACAGCGCCTGGATGTGGTGGGACGACTGGTGGGTTTGCAGGTGAAGGGGTGCCTGGAGTCACTATGCCTGGTGTTGGTGGAGTAGCTGGAGTGGTAGGCGTGGCTGGTGTTACTGGGGTAGCGTCACCTGTGCCTGTGTTGCCGTCATTATAAACCACCTATTGAGCCTCTGGAGCTTGAAAAACCTCTATTTGTGTCAGCTACTTTCTATAATTTTCATTGATATTTGAGTAGTGACCGCCCTCGGCAAGCAGCTTGCAGCGCCCTAAACTCACGCCATCTCCAGTAGCGTTGCCACCTGCTGGGTTGCCGCCTGCTGCAGTCTCTTCAAGGTCTGTGATGTTTTGCGCCATTTAATAGAGCTTTTTGGATAGATGCGATCTCTGGGTTTGTCACTAAGTGCGTTTGCGTCTTTGTTCAGGCTCAGGCTCTCGCCGTTTTTGCAAGCTCACCTCTTTGCCGTCGTTTCCAGCGATCACTGCTTTTTGCAGAGCTGTCAGCCTTTAAGGTTTCACCTTCAAAAAATACTGTCGCCCACTTTCAAGACTCTCTCGTTGCCACTTTTTATCAACAGCTACTGATTTCGCCACCTAGGATATTTTTATAACGCCTAACTTTTTGCATCTTAGTGCCTCCCATTTGGTTTTTATTGACTTATATCAAGATTTTATCCAAGAAAAATATCGTACGCATATTGTACTTTTGGTACAATAGCCTTAAGAAATGCCTGAGTTTAGGGGTTAATAATGTTTAATTTTTATAAATGTATGAAATACTTTTGATTTTAAAATGCCACAAAATTGAAAAAAATTTAAGTTTCTGTTGATCAAAATAGCATATTAGTTGAGAAATGACCCAAAAATGTCACTAGTTAATTCGCTTTTAACGCGTTTATTCTTAATCAAAAACCCTTATTTCACCTTTTTAGTTGCCAAAGTTTAGGCTTTTTAAAGCTCAAAATGTTTTTTTATTTATAACTACCATAATTTCCTACCCACTTGTGACACAATTTGTAAGTTTGGCTATCAATCTTGTAATTTTCATCTATTTTTCTATAATTCTAGCCTAGAGTGACATAATTGATCACTAATTTTTAAGCCACTCTTGTGTTAAAATAGTAATTTTTATTATTTTAAATTTGTACTTTTTAGCGCTAAGCGATCAAGATATATCCGCTCTCGCTGATATTTTTCAGCCCTAACACCAAGCTCGCGTTTTTAGGCGCAAAACAACATTTTGTATCAGCGGCCTTGCTCACCTCGGTGCTGTCATAGACAAACTCCTCTATCATCTCATAGGGTGACAAGCTTGTTTAGATTGTACGCAAATAGCCAAAATATCTTGTTTTGCAAGAAGCTAGGTATAGCTCACTGCCATTTTTGTAAATTTCTCTCTTTTTAAATTTATACTCACCTCATCACTTAATCGCACTAGCTTTTCATCTCGCTCGAAGCTTAGGCTTATCAGCATCGATCTAAGATCTTCATATCGATAGGCTTTTTCAAAAACAAGGTCGCCCCTTGCTCCATGCTCTTGATCAAATTTTCATCGCTATCATACGATGTAAAGACGATAAATTTTCTGATGTGGCTTTAGCCTTTTATCTCATTCATCATCTCAAAGCCATTTTAGCACAGGCATATGAATGTCGCTCATCACGATGTCAAAGCCTTGTTTTTAAATTTTCTCCACACCCTCTTAGCCATTACTCGCACCAACGACTAGCTCGCAGTATGGCTTTTAGACCGCTATTATAAGCTCCCTTGCCATCTCGTCGTCCTCCACAACCAAGATAGATATCTTTTTGTACTTCTAGGGCCTCTTGCATATTTTAGTCCTTCACCCTGAGTTTCAAAACATAGCTCAAAGAGCGTTGGCTTCATGCGTATTTACGAGCCTAAGGTCGCCATTTAGCTTCTCACGTGCTAGCTTTCTAGCAAAAGTAAAGTCCTATGCCATTTCCTTGCTGTGGTGTTTAGCCATGTAGTACTTTTCTTACTCATTTGGTGGCTCACTCCGTTGCCATTGTCGTAAACGCCGATGTAGCACTTGTTTTTCTATCGTCATAAATTTTGATCTGCACCACTCGCTTTAACGGCTCATCTTTTGTAGCTCTCAACTAGCGAGTCTTTGGCGTTGTATTAGGATCAGCAAAATTTGCTGGATGATGTTTTCGATCTGGCGGACTTTAGCTCTTTAAAGCCGCCAATGTACGCTCACATTTGCACGGCTAAGCTCCGTGTGCATGAGCGTTAGCAGGTTTTTCACGCTCGTTTGGATATCACATTCGCTCACATTTTCAGCGCCTTTATAGAAAATTTCTAGAAATTTCTATCGTGCTTGAAAGCAGTTCAACCGACTTTTGCCCCTTTTTCTAGTAAATTATGAGCTCATCGTCGCTTAGTTTGCCCTCTTTTTAGCATTATGGCTGAGCTTAGCATCAGTTTTAGAGAATTTACTGGCTGGATAAACTGGTGATTTATGCCGCTTATAAGCTCTCCAGCCTCGCTCATCTTGGCTCTGTGAGCTAGTAGCGTCTCATACTCGTCTTGCCTCTTTTTACTTTGTTGTACATAAAGTTGTGCAGGCTATTTGCTAAAAAGGTGAGTGCAACAAAGGCAAAAAGCTAAATTAGAGCATTTTTGAGCGCCTCTTTTGTAAGAGCTGAAATTTTCATCCTCGTTGTTTGTGCCAGCGCCGATAAAACCAGTTTAAGCTCGGTATCTCGGCTACTTGGATCAAATTTGCCCTATCTTTAGGGCTCGTGATATCCTCGTCTTTAAAAATAGCTCTTTAAATTTCTCCTCGATCTGCTTTTTTTAGAACCTCATCAGCCATCGCAGTCAAGTACGCCGCTGTGAGTTACCAAAAATGAGTAAGAATGGCGCGGTGAAAGTATTTTCAATGCTTTTAAAGATATTTTCTATCCGCACAACACCACAAAGTGCCGCTTTTAATTCTGCTCCCTTTGTCACTGGGACGCATAGGTAGAGTTGAGTCGTTTAAAATTTTCAGCGATTTTTGTATGAAATTTACGCTTGGAGCGTTTGAATGCTTGGTCTCGATGTACCAAACAAGGCCTGCTCTTTCAGGCTTTGACATAACTGAGTCTGGGATCTTGTCGCCATTTACAAATATTTCGCCATCATCTCTTAAAACTTGCATTAGATCAAACTCTTTTTCATTTTGTTTAAAGAGCCTGATAAAGCCTGCGATCTTTTTCGTCGTCGCCTATGATGTCAGCATTTTGGATAATTGAGACGCTCTTATAAGAGATTGTAGGCGCTCATCAAGCCAATTTGAAAGTTATTCACGATGTTTTTGCTAACTGCGATGTTGTTTTTATCAGATAGCTCGATCACCTTTTCTTTGGCGTTGTTGTAGATATTTAGCCCAAGAAGCATGACAAAGAGACTGGCGATCAAGATGACCGCGTAAATTTCTAATATTTTGTGATTTTTAGATTAATACGCATGGGCGGCAGTATATCTAAAGTTGACCCAAATTTGGGCCAACTAGAATTTCAAATATGACAATAGTTTTTGAGATAAACATAGTGGCAAGCACTATGAAGCAAACGCCAAAACCAAGCAGCGTACAATCCGCCATCGACATACATTGTAGACGACGGCACAAGATACCAGCCGTCTGCGTAAAAGATCCACTATGCTCTTTTGTAGATCGCTTAGCACCGCGCCGTCAGGCACCATAGGGGCTGTCATATCCGCAGTCGCCTGTCGGCATAAAACCAGTCGAGGCGCCCACTTTCAAGCGGCAAGCCAAATGGATAGTGCGGCTCAGTCGAGCAGCCCTGCACGCCAAAGGATCATCTCCATGCACGGCTTCGTGAATTTTTGGCTAGCTTTACGCTATACATTATGCCCTGCACCGCTCCCAAAAGGCAAAGACGTAGCCGATGATGGCAAATAGCAATTTTTGGATTTATCATGGCTATCACGCCGCCAAGCGCCATACACAAAAAGGCAAAACGTATATAGACGCACTGCTCGCAAGGTGGCATATAGGCGTAGTTTTGAAAGAGCGAGTGTGCGATGACAACAAAGCGCAACGCTCACAAAGACTAAAAAGCGCCCAAGGAAAGCGTGAGTCTTGAGTAGCCATTTTTCTATACCTATGTCGGTTGCCTTTATAAGGAGCTCTTCTATGAGTGCTGCTAGGGCTGTCTATCGAGCTTATTGACTTTGTCATGACTAAGGTATTTGCCGTTTTCACTACAAATGCTGGTACGCCTTGAATTTTAGCCACGTCGTAGCTCTCGTCCCAAATTTTTAAAAAGCTCGGCTACTTTTTGGATTAGCCAGCTCTTTTTCGTAGTCTGCTTTTGCTAACGCCAGCTGCGTCAAGTCCAGTCTTTAAAAGCCCTCAACGTCTTTTTCCATCGCCCCAGCGCTCTTTTTGTCATGATAGCTTTATAGAGGCAATTGGCCTTTTTCTCAAATAGTGAATTTTCATCACAAGCTCACCCCTTTGCCTCGTCCATAGCGATAAGAACGGCAAAAACCTTGCTGCCAAAGCTCGCCGTATTCGCCCTTTTGTCTTTGAGGTGAAATGGCTCGTATTTTAGACCAGGGATTCTTTTCTCAACTACCTTTGAGTGACGCTCTTGTCGTACTTGTAGCAAAATGGGCAAGCATAGCTAAATACCTTAACCAGCGTGTTTTGTCCGACACTTAGTGGCTTTTCAAGCTTGACGTAGTCCTCGCCTCGCTTCAAATGCACTTGCACTAATCGCACCAGCTACTGCAACTGCAAAGATAGCCTTATTTCATTTAGATAGAAAACTCATAATATTCTCCTTTGGATGATTTATTTTGAGTTATTCTACAACCAAGCTCAACCGCACTTTTTAACGCTGAATACTTTATGGCTTAAATGATAAAAATTTTATGGATAAAGACCACAATTTTCTGCTATTTTACGCTTATCTCGTTTATGGCGGCAAGGACGTTTAGTGCGCTTGGATAGCCGATAAATGGGATAAGAGTTGTCACAACGCTGCATAAGTTTTGCTCTGTCGTGCCGATGCCAAAGTTTGCAGCAATGTGGCCTAAGAGCTGTGGCTTTGCAAAGCCAAGTGTGGAGATGAAAACAAAGGTCAAAAGCTCTCTAAGCTCTAAATTTAGCCCATCTCTTGCGTAAAGTCGCCAAAGCAGTTTTGTGACAAAAACTCCATTATATGCCTTTGATCACTAGGGCGTTGAAGCGATAATTATCAACTGCTGGGAAGAGCTTTCTTTGTATCTCAAGGCCTCGCTCGCCCCTGCCCTCTCTTTGCCTTTTAGGCTTCCTCGATAATTATGCCAGCTTCGTTGACACTTTCGTCCGCTAAAAATATATAGTTCTCAACCCTGCCAAGCCCTGCGTATGGGACTGCTTGATCTGTACCTTTTATAGCCTTTGCGCTCATGCCGACATTTAGCGCGGCTTTTTATAAAGGCCTGAAAAGAGCTTTGCGCACCGCCACTAACCACCAAAGACGCGATGATAACGGATAGTCTTGTCTGCTCGTCGATATTTATCTTCTCGCTTATGTCGCCTAGGAAATGTAGATAGTCTTCTAAAAAGCTGGCGTTATTTTGCCTCTAGTTCGCAGTTAGATTTAAACCGATTCATACATTACTCTTTGCATTTTCAGTTAGTTTCATGGGCTTGCTCCTTTTGATGGGGCTGATTATAAATGCTAAAGCGTGCAATGCTTAGCTTAAGATTTTTATGCTATAATCTGAGTCCAAATTTATAAAAATAATATACGTTATCAATAAAAATTATTATTTACATATTTTATTTTTGAGTTATAATCCGCTCAATTTTATCAAAATAGGAGTCAAAATGAGACAATACGAAACATACAAATGCGAAAAATGCGGCAACGAGATCGAAGTTCAAAAAGTTGGCGGCGGGCACATTAACCTGTTGCGGCGAAGAGATGAAGCGTGACTGGTACTTTAACAGCGGTAATCGGATGAAGGTATTTGCTGGCGAGTCACAAGCTAGAAACAAGTACTGAGCTTTACGGCGACCTAGCCAAAGAAGCTGGCTATCACGCGATAGCTAGACACTTTTACGAGGCAGCCGAGAACGAAATGGCACGCTGGGGCTGGAATTTTAAAAATATCACGAGATGATGAACGATCCGATCGATAAGATGGATGTACTCTACTTGACGCTGCAGCTGGCGAAAACTACGAGCATACGACGATGTATCCAGACTTTGCAAAGATCGCAAAAGAAGAAGAGCTAGAGATGTTGAGAGACTATTTAACGCGATCGGCAAGGTTGAAGTTGAGCACGAAAGAGAGTATTTAGAGCTTAAAAAGATGCTTGATGAAGAGGGCTTTTTGAGAGCGAAGAGGAAGATATCTGGGTTTGCGAGGTCTGCGGACACGTTCACAGAGGCAAAAAGCTCCAGGCGCTTGCCCACTTTGCAAAGCTCCAAAAGAGTATTTTTAAGCGCGACTCTTAGGCTAAAGCCAAAATAGCCAAGGCGCTTGTCTTGGCTAAACGTATAATTTTTAAGCACAAAATCACCATTTTAAATGTTATACTTCTCCGAGTACTCATAAGGAGAAAATGAAAAAATCACTTTTTAGTTTTAGCTACTCTTGGCTTTGCACTAAGCCTCAACGCTGCGGATCTTACAGATACTTGCAAGTCTTACTTCTCAGACATCGATAAGATGGTCGAAGCTTACAAACAAGCTGGTCAAGAGCAACAAGTAAAAATGTACGAAGATCAAAAAGAAACAATCAATGGATCAACTGCTGCACTTCCAAAAGAGCAACAAGACGCTACTTGCAAACAAGCTAAAGAGATGTTTGCTCAAGTAATGGACCAAATGAAAAACAAGGTCTTTTAAAATAAAACTCCGCGTGGCTAGGCTCTCTAGCCACTCTTTCTCATCAAATTTACTTCTTGCTTTTACATATCCGATTGCTAGCTTTGCAGCCAGTGGCGCTACGAAAAATATCGCAGGATGAGGCGACTATAAAGGCTTTAAGTATTCTACTATCCAAATTGCACAAAGCCATCAACAAAACCAAAGTGTAAATATGTCATCGCAAAAGAGATGATAAACGCCATAATTGCTGACATTATAAAAGTAAAAGACATATCTATGTAATTTGCACTGGTATCACTTTTCCACCTAAATTTATTTACAAACAAAGCTACTTGCCTTGCTCGCGTCACTCGCCCACGTATGTAGCCACCTTTGGATACGCACACACTAAAACTCCTTGCCAGCGCAGCTCTTGCTTTGTGCCAGCATGCTCTTTGGTGCTTCGCCCATTTCATGCCACACCTCAAGCGCACCAAGCGGACCCACGTCATGCGCGTTGCCGCTCTCACTCCACACCACATATATCATCTAGTTGTTTGTACTTCACATCTTTTAAACTCGCACCCTGCCTTATCAAGGGCAAATGCCGCACTAGCAAAAGCGCCAAGGCGCAAAAAGTGAGTCACCATAAATATCCTTAGAATTTTACTTGCTAAATGAAGTCTCTGTTCTTGAGAGCAGCCATCAATCATCTATTAGCCCTGCTCGCTCTTTTGGCGTAAGCTTTGTAGTTTTCGCTGTGGCGGTAGCTTTCAGCTAGCTTCGTCTTTAGTAATTTTCAACCAGCACCCATTTGCTAGGCGCATCCTTTTGGCTAAAGGCAAACTGTGCGTAAGCACCATCATCTACGCTTTTTGCATATATTTTTCACTAGCTTTTCACCTGCATCACTTTTGCTTTTAGGCTTAATTTGTGATGTGAGCAGGCATCTTTTAGCCGCTCTAGTTAATTTTAGAAAAACGCAGCTCGTCACGCTTATAGCCTTTTTACTAGCCAGATACCAGCGCCTCGCACTCTGTGGTACCTTTTATATTGCGCCGAGCTTAGATGCTTTTTATAAGCCGCCCTCGTCCTTGTAAAACTCAAGCCAGGTAAAACAGCTCTGGCTTGCTCTTTGCGCTCGCAAAAGATCGCCTCGCGTGCCTGACTCTGCCTCTTTTGAGCTTAGTACATTTTCCTGCTAAGCTGCTTTAGTAAGGTCTTGTTATTTGGCGTTACAAGTAGCTCATGTAAGCTCACTTTAGCCTCCGCCCCAGCGCAAAAACCGCCAAACCGCTAGTAAAAATAGCTTTTTAAACATCAAATCTCTTTATCACTTCGCCTTTTCATATCAGCCTTAGCTTTTATCTCTTCTGCTGCCTCAAGGTCGCTGCTTTTAAAGGCTTTTACGTGCTTTTTCTAAGCAGTTAGAGTTGCAGTTAGAGTTTTTGACACTGGGTTATCAGCATAGGCTTTTTCTGCTTCTTCTAGCTTTCAAACTTTTCTTGTCGCCATAGTTCTTTTTGTGCTTTTTCAAGGTTATTTGTAGCTTTGTCACCACCTAGTAGCTCAGCCTTTGAGGTGACCTTGCCAGTGACTGGGTTTCTACCGATAGTCAAGTCTAGATCACGTTTAGCTCTAGCAGCAGTTCCACTGATTAACAAAACACTCTTTTTCCCTCCCACTAATATACCTGCAATCATATCAGGTCTATTTTTAGGTCACTACAATCAACCCTTTCTTTTGCATAGCCAAATGTAGCTCCCAGAGCCGCTACTACCACAATTTAGAGCAATTTTACTTTTACTCTCCTTTGAGTACTCTTGTATCTCTTCATACTTTCTCTTTTTAATTTATCGCTCAACCACTCTTTTATCCAAGCAAAAAGCTCTGTCTAAGTCGTAGTCTCCGCTGTGTCTCAGTTCCCCCAGACCGCTTCAAAATCAACCTCTTTGCCAGCATTTTAAAGCGAGAGTGCGAGCATAGCAGGCACTGCAAGGGCTAGGTCGGTGTCGTTTGTGCCCCTGCCTTATGCGGTGTCGCCCATTTTGTTTGCGGCGTAGTTCATCGCATTCATCATCTTTATGACGCTAGCTCTCGCTATCTCGCCCATGCTTCGCTCTTTGGCACTTTAGTAAAGTGCTTTTGCAGGCGTTTTGCTGTCGCCAAAAGGTCGTTTTCAGGCGTTTCAAGAGCTAGTCCGTCAAAGGCAACTGGTGCTTTGGCACGCTTTTAGCGAAGCGATGAAGTCTCCACGAATGTATATCCAAGCGAGCAGCCCTGTGTGTCAAGAGTGATAATTAGGCGTGAGCGTGCTTTTTATCGCTGCTTTTTGTAGCGGTAAACGCCCTCTGAAGCTAGTGAGTTTAGCATCTCTTGAAGCCGCCCTCGCCATTTTCATCAAGGCTTAGCGATGGCCTTTTAAGTGTCTTTAATGAAGCGAGTTTAGATAGGCTGGGAATTTTACCTTTAACTCGCGTGAGAGCTCTTTTGTGTGGCGTTTAGTCGCCTGTGATCATCTTTTGGCTTTTTGTTCTGTCGTTAAAAGAGCCCGCATCAAGGCTTGCAAAGTCTATCCTTCAATCTATCCAAATCCCAAACATCCACCCATAAGCCCCGTCCTCATGCGTCTACCCAATGGTAACAGGGCAGTAGGCTGAGACTGCATAATTTGATCGTCCGCCTTCGCAGCGCCTAGCTCGCTAAGATATGGCTCGTACTCTTCTGCGTTTGCGCTAGTGCCTAGAAGTGCTGACATCGCGCCGCCTGCGCTCGTGCCGTTTGAGATGATCTTCTTGCGTCGCCTGGCATAATTTATCGTTAATCGTAGATATCTAACGGCCGCTTTTAGATCAACTATCGCAGCTGGGGCTTTGCCGATACCTTCGCCATCTTTAGCTGTCCTGCCCTAGCGCCAACGCTTTGCACACGACGTAGCCTCTAAGCAAGGCTTCAAGGGTGGTATTTGGCTTTTTCGTTTTAATTTCAGGTTTTAAAGGCATTGCTGGTAGCCGCCAATGCCGTTTTGGCATAAAAATAGCCGTAGTTTTATCGTCAATTCTATCCTCTGGTACGTAGAAATTGAAGACCTCGTAGTCGCTCGTTGGCTTTGCCACACAGACTAGTGCCCTCGTAGCTCGGTAATGACGCGTCCTCTCGCCAATCTCTGCACGCTTTTTAGCTCAATCCGTTTGCCATCAATTCTAAGCTCACTCACCAAAGCATCGCCCCAGCCAAGCAAAACCGCTAAAACTAGGCATTTTGCGCTTTTACATACTTCGTCCTTTAAACCGATAATGGCCGCCTTTTTCTCCTACTCCGCCGCTCCGTCAGCATAAACTGCCCGCCAGCTATGTAGTGAGGCGTCTTTTAGCCTGTCATCTCACTCTTTCACAAATTTCCAGTGGCTGTCCTCAAAACGCGCGTATCGGCTAGGGATGCCACGACTTTGGCCTTTTAAAAAGGTCAAACTCGCTCTCGTTTTTGGCGTCTTTAATGATCTCGCAAACCACGGTAGGCTGCGTGCACTCTTTTATCAAAGGCACGCCATTTTCGTAAAACATTCCACGCCAGCAAGCTTCTCTTGTCGCTGCTGTGCATGCTGGTCGTGCCAAGTCTTGCGACAAGGGCGGTATACTTGAAAAATGGCACGCAAAGTCCACCACCGCTCTTTTTCAAAAGCGTGCGTGTAATGAGCAAGAGTCCACGACTGCTGTTATCTTGTCGTAGTTCAGCGGGCAGACTCAAGAGGCGCTCATCGCGTCCACGACGTTGTCGTGGCTTGCGCAGATGATGAGCGTTGGGCCGTGGTTGATGAGGCGGTAGGCCTTGTCTAGATCAACTTTTTGTAGTGCCATTTTGTTTATTTTTAGAATTCTATATTTTTGCCTGCTTTTTCTAGCTGTATGCTACCATCTTCAGATACAAATTTCTTTGCCTTTTTGCTTGGGGAATTCTGGCTCGCTGCTGCTCGGGCCAGCCGCAGTACTTTCACTTTATTTTTTCTTTTGTTAAATATCCCATAAACCGCCAAAGTCTTGCTGTCTGGGTCGTCCAAGCGAACGTCAGCCATGTTAAACACCTGAACGCAGCCATTTTTAAACTGGAGAGTAGGCTCTGTCCTGCTGAAGGCACGCAGCCGTGGCTATCTACGTTGCTTTCGATCTTTGGCTCTGAGCGCTTTGTGGAGCTGGCTCTGCTTGTCGCACATCCGCTAAAGGCTAGTGCTCAGCCACTGCTATAATCATAAGTTTTTCATCTCTTCCTTTTTGTTAATACTTTGACCGCATAGTCAATCGGCTGGTGTAGTGAAAACTCGAAAGCCATCTCTATCCACCGGAGCCAACGCAATACTCACTATCATAAAGGCGCAGCAAAACTCCGCCATCTCTTCACTGGAAAGGATATCTCTTAAAATGATCTGTCGTAGTCGTAGCCCTCTTTACCAGTCGCCACCATACCAAATCTTGCTTTTTGTAGCAGCTGGGCTAGCACTTTAGCCTCGCAACTTCGCCTGCTTGTCCTGTGCTAGCTCGTGGTAAAGCCCCTCACTAAATGCGCTGACGAAAATTTGCATAGCGCAGTAGGTCGCGACGTTTGCGCACGATCTTGTAGCCTCCTATTGATGATATATTTATTAGTTTTGTCTCTTTTTCTCTATATTTTACAACAGCATTGATAGCGTCACAAGTGCGGTGATGTTTAAATCTAACATCTGCGCTCACTTTCAATTCTGTTCGCCGACCTTGCCGCTAGTAGCCAAAGCCAGCGTTGTTTATCAGTGCTTTTAGCTCATCTTTTTCTAAATTACGCCAAAGAGAGAGGGCATTTTCTTGCTTTGAGATCGTACTCTATCACGACCTCTACGTCTGCAGACTCTAGCTATCTCGCTTTTTAGCTCTTCTGCAAAGCTCCCTGCGCCTAGCAACAAGGATCACCCTCCCTGCGCCTTGCAATGTTCTCTTGCCGCGGCCGCCCTATGCCTGAGCTTGCCTCGTGATCACTATATATATCATTTTTGTAATCCCACCGACTATAATTTTTCACACCTTCGCTGTGGTCGTCTTGTGTCCCTCTGCACGATCACTCTAGCGATATCTTCCGCTCTCATCGGCTCATACTCGTCTAAAAAGCCTTTTGGGATAATTTAAACGCCTTTATCGCCAGATACCGCCAAGTCTCAAATCTTTCCCATCAGCCCGATATGGCGTTCTGCCGATATGAAGCGAGTTAAATCCCACCTAGCGACCTTGCTCGGCTCTGCCTTTGCCTTTAGGTAGTAAACGAGCTAGACTTTTGGCTTGCCCCTGCGGCTGAGACTAAGACAAAGCGTTTTCGCCCCGCACCTCCCAAGCCAAATTTGGCGAAATGAAGTGGATACGTCACATCGACTTTATAAAACTGCTCTTTATGTTTTGCCACCTTCATAGTCGTGCCAAGCGCGCAAAATAGCTCATCGAAAGCGATAAATGGCGCCCATCCTTTAGCTCGTCAGTAATTTCTACCACCTTTTACTCTAAGCTGTCGGGTGAAATTTTAGCTCACTCTAACAAGAGCGATGATCTTACTATAGTGCTCACCTACAGAATTTTAAAATTTCACTCCCCACAGCCGCTTAGCTCCTGCTATATGGGCGATCTTTTCATATTTTTCCTGTAAATTTGATAAATCTATCTGCTAGGCAAAAATTTCGCTTATGGCCCTTTTGTATACTTTGCTCTCAAGCACCTACCTTTGGCGTAGCAGTCATAAACCAGCGCCATGATCTCATCCAATGGACTCATCGACGCCGATCTCTATTAGCCTTGTTGGTGTGCTGATCTTAGCAAACCACTCTTTTAGCTTCTCTATCGCCACGTCTGCGTCATCAACGCCAGTAATCTTCTGCCAAAACGCTTAAAACGCTTTCTAATTTCTCTATCCTATACCACTCATCCAAGCTGGCATAACGACACTTAGCCCAGCCCGTGCGCGAAGTCCACCACCGCACCTATGGCGTGCCTCGATCATATGGTTTGATAGCTAAAGCCAGCGCTGTGCCAACGTATGTTAGGCCATTTAGCGCCATCGTCGTGCAGCCCAGGCAACCGCCTCTTGCAGCGCGATATTACATTCGGCTCTTTTAGTGTGTAATTTCGATCGTTTTCTATAACGGTCTTTGATGTTTGCTTCGATGTATAACTTTATAATTTCAGGCTGAACTCTCGCCGTAAACAGCCTCTCATGTCGCGTGCGATGACAGCTCCAGTGTTGTAGACCAAGTACTTTTGCTCACACTTTTTGAAGGTGCGGATTTACCACCGAAAACTTTTCGGCGTGGCGTAGCCGCTACGCATGGCAATTTCTTTGTAGCTTCGTTTTGTAACAACCGAGCCGCCATTCGCTGAGCCTGTTGCTGCAAGCGTTATGATGTCAAAGATCATCAGCGCTTCTGCTTTGGCCCTCGTCTGTAAAAGTCCCAAACATCGCCGCCGCCATATTTTGCTCCAGCAGCCACGCCGCCTTGCGCTGATCTAGCACCGAGCTGCCGCCGATGGCTAGCACGCTATCTACGCCTCTTTTTAGCTACGAGGGCTCATTTACTCCTTGCTTTAGCACTGGGTTTGACTTTCACACCACCCATCTTGCAAAACTCGATGCCATTTGCGACTCAGGGCTCTTGTCGCCACGTCAAAAAGGCTACATTCTTTGCTTGGATCCTCCTTGCCGCCATAGATGATGAGCCAGTCTTTTTATCAGCTTTTCACACATATCTGCCGATATTTTGCTCTTTATCTGCCATAATCTTTCAGCTCGTTGGGTTGTAAATGTGAAATTTGCATAGCAAGCTCCTTTTTACTTTTCGTAATTATAGTTTTAAAAAGCAATTTAGAGAACGATGTTATTATTTTATAACGCTTTATGGGGTACCGAGAAATTTCGTAGTTTTATAGGTAGTTTTGAGGTCACTTTGTCTCGATCAGCTGTCCGGCTCAGTGCCTTCGTAAATTTTCGCCTGCGTTCAAAGCACTTGTAAGAAATAATCCCTCTATCCAAGCTCATAAAGTAGCTCAGACATCCGTCTGATATCCTTTTCGCTAGCAAGTCCGCATGCACGGTCGTTCTAACTCACCGAAAATTTATCTCATGAGATATTTTAGTGTTGTGCGACTTTCATATAAATTTTGAGCCAGTTATGCCGATAATTTCTCTTTTGAGCTAAAATCAAGCGCGATGTAGTCAATCAGCCCCTCATCCATCGCCTCTTTTATGACACCGCAATGTGAGCCATTTGTATCGACCTTTAGACTAAAGCCGCGCGCCTTGACCTCGCGTGCAGACGCATAAACAGAGGATTTGTCGTGCATCGCCGCCGCTAAAGACTATCATGCCATTTAGCTTGCTGACCCTGCGGTCTAAAAGTCGCAAACTTCGCTTTAGGGCTTATAGAGCCGTTTGATCTTTTACGACCTCGACGTTATAGCAGTATCCAGCGCATATTACAATCTGCAAACCAAATGACAGCAGCCACTTTGTCGGGATAATCAAGCGTAGTAAATGGCGTGATACTAAAGACTTTTGCAGTAAAGGCCCTCTTTAAATTTTAAGACACGAAAAGAGTGCCTTTTTTAAAAATGTATTTTATACTATAAGATTTGGACTATCTCTTGCAGCAACTCGCGTATTCGTCAATTTTATTCGCTCTTTATGCTCGCCTTTTTGCCGAGGTTAAAGCTCTCAACTGGTCTGTGATAGCCCATAACACGAGTATAGACCACGCATCTTGTGCGTTTATCTTGCACTTTTTCTAGTACTCTTTCTGTCATCTTCTCCTTATTTGGATTTTTTCTTCTTTCTATAAGCTCGCATCACAAAAGTGGGCAAAAACTCATGCTCGCCAGCTATGTATCCGTGTTTTGAGCAGACGCCAAATACTGCAGCGTTATCGTGATATATGGGAGTTTGTAGTTTGAGATTATGCTCTTTACAAGCTCCTGTAAGCTTTTAGCTGAGCTTTATGCGCTCTTTCATATAAAGGTGAAAGGACTGTACCACCTGTGTATGAGGTTTGAGTTCATCTTTGCAGATCAGCGCCCCGTAAGGTCGTCTGTGAATTGTAGGCAGCTGGGTTGAGTTTAGTAGTAGATATTATCGCCCTCGCCTGCTTGATGATGTCTGGATAGCGCTTCTATCCTCTTTGGCAAAGCGGTAGGTAGTGCCCTCGGCTGAGTTGTTTTCAGGTTGTGTACCTCTCGCTCTTCTTGAAATCGTCCTTATCTTATCACGTAAAAAGCCAACCATCTCAGCGGTCACCGTCCGGGATGTAGTTGAAATATTCTCTTTATCGTCAGTGAAATTTCTAAGTAGCTCGTTCATGCCATTTATGCCGATCGTGCTAAAGTGGTTGTTAGTGCTTTAGATACCTCGCCGTGTAAGGATAAAGCCCTCTTTCATACATCTCTTGATAAATTTACGCTTTTTCTCTAGGTTGATTTGAAACTAGGGCCTAAAAGGTAGCTTAGTCTGTTATAAAGTGCGACCTTATCGCCTTTTGTAGTGAGTAGCCTAGGCGGGCTGCAATTTGATAGTGACGACACCTATTGAGCCAGTCATCTCAGCACTTCCAAAAGACCGCCACCACGCTTTAAAAAGCTCTCAGATCAAGCTGCAAGCGGCAGCACATAGAGCGCACGTGGCCTGGGTTTGTAGGCGTTTTTCGTTTTCTATCTTGTTGCCATTTTCGTCATAAGTGTATTGTAGCAGCCGATGAAATTTTGAGTAGCTTGAGCCCATTTTGTGGTGTTTTTCAAAGAGTACGTCCGCTACTTCGCTATCCCAGTTAAAATCCTCTGTGATATTTACCGTCGGTATAGGGAATGTAAAAGCGTCGCGAGCACTTGTCACCAGCTGTTAAGACCTCGTAAAATGCCTTGTCTATGCGCGCCATCTCAGGCTCAAAGTCCTTGTAGAGTCATATCGACTTTCACCTTTTTTCCCGCCACGCCTCGTTTGCTCTGTAATCTTTCTCATCTTTACATTTGTAAAAGGTGTATATCATCGCTCGTTGGTATCTGATCTCTTAGGTCGCTTGGGCAGGTGATGTCTATGGTTACGTTTGTAAATGGGCTTTGTCCCCAGCGTGCAGGGACATTTAGGTTGAAAATAAAGCTAGTTATCGCCTTTTTGATCTCGGCGTCGCTTTAGATCATCTTTGAAAAACATAAGGCGCAAGATAGGTATCAGCTAGAAAACGCCTGAGCGCCTGCCCACTCGCTTTGTAAAATGCCCAAGAATTTGCCATCCGATAAAGCGCCTCTAAAGTGCTTTGGCGCTCTGCTCGACCCCTGCCACGAACGCCGTTAAAGCCCTCATTTAACAAGGCTCGCAGGCTCCAGCCAGCGCAGTATCCTGTAAGGCAGTCAAGGTCGTGGATGGTAGTCGCCATTTCTGTGAGCTAGCCCTCTTCTTTGTTATAAACAGCGTCTAGCCAGTAGTTTTGCTATGACTTTGCCAGCGGCGTTGTTTATAAGGCCTCGCGTTTGAGTAGCTGGTGTTTGAATCGCAGAAATCTTCCAGTCGGTGCCGTTTATATATTCATTTATCGTTTGGGCTGAGTTTATATAGGTCGTGTCGGCATGTTTAGACCTGTAAAGTTTGCTCACGCTGAAGCTGTGCGTGTGGCGGTAGAGCATGAAGCTCTTTAGGACGTCAAAGTAGCTGCCAGCAAATAGCTCTTTTTCGATCAGCATCTGGATGTCCTCGACCGTTATCGCGCTTGATTTTTGAAAGATGTCTTGGACTACGTTTGTAAAAACTTGCTCGTCATAAGTCACATTTTCGCTTGCAAATGCCTCTTTTGATCGCATCTATTATCTTGTATGCCACAAATTCTTGCCTTGCCATCTCGTTTGTAATTCACGCATCACTTGCTCTTTTCTGATTATTTTTGATATGGAGTTTAAAAAGTATAGGACAAGAAAGCTTAAAAGATAGATAACTATTTTTCTTTTGTGTTTAATAATATTTATCAAAAATATAAAATTTTATGAAGTTTTCAATCATTAATTATATCTATTTAACGATTAATTATAATAATTTTCTGTTACTTACTTAAATAATACATTTAATTAACGTATTTAATTTAAACTATTATTCCTAATAACTACCAGTAATATAATTTACTATTGATTCTAAGGCTCTATGCCAATCAAAATAAGTGGAACTGCTGGCGTGTTTCACCTTGCCTATAAACATTATAAACCTCACCCTCATAGTAAGCTATGCCGCTTGACATTTCAGTACACATTGCTTTTGTTGGGATTATTCTATACCTACATCAATTTGATTTGCTATATAAAAGCCATATGTTTCACAAATAAATCATAGGCTGGCAAAGGCATATTTACCAAACTGAACTTCAATAGCAATTCTATCCTTTATCTGTCTGATTATACGACATATAGGCTGTTTTATTCCTTGCTTCAATTATAGATTTTGCTGTTCTTATGGAAGTGACATTGTTTCATGTGCTAAATCATGATCAGGTTAAACTAGTATGTTTGTCTGCTTTTCTTTCCATCCAAGATTATTGTACTTATTTTAAAAGCATATTAATTTCTGGATGGATTATAAAGCAAATTATTATTTCGCCTCTTTTCTTTGAAAATTTTGTTTTATAGTTGTTTGCATTTAAATTTTGTATAACTTGTTGAATTTTCTTTCCATCTATCTTTGTGATGTACTTGTACTCTTAATCCATTTAAATGAGAATGTATTTTATTTTCATTGATATGCTCCTTTGCCCCTTTCCATTCTTGTGGTATCTTGGCAACACTATCCTTCTTGGGACATAAATTTGTTTCCATGCTCACGTAATTTTAATTTCATTTTTCAACTTTTTCTAGTCTTTGTTCTGCTATTTTGCAATATTCTTTTCTTTATCTACACTAATCCCTATTCGATTGTTTTTAACCGCACTAATTAAAGTAGAGCCAACTCCACCAAATGGATCAAGGACACATCCTCTGTTACTTAAAGCTAAAACTAGTCTATCTACAAGTTCTACTGAAATTGGCAAGGATGAAGTGTCTACATGATTGCTTTTAACATTTACTATATCCCAAATTTTCGATCCTAATCATTAACAACAATATCCTATATCTGAAGGATTTTTGCCTTTTGGTTACCAGATAATTGACCTTTTTGTCACCCTTAAAATGCCTTTTACCTGGTATTTTGCTGCTACTGTACGTTATCTAAAATTAAACGTATATTTATCACTCTT